>OLGE01000199.1_pt1 | contig 74075 bp, 60 predicted proteins | sample 1605151 | NCBI WGS metagenome assembly OLGE01 (sample SAMEA3888912, study PRJEB22519) | human gut metagenome | biome: human gut; feature: human-associated habitat; material: faeces | place: Denmark | collected 2010
ATGCCGATTACCCGCGATGGGACGAAAAGACCCCGTGAACCTTTACTATAGCTTAACGTTGTACCCGGGCTGTCGATGTGTAGGATAGGCCGGAGGCGTCGAATCGGGCACGCCAGTGTCCGTGGAGCCGTTGTTGAAATACGGCCCTTTGGCCGTCTGGGTACTAACTTGGTGAATCCAAGGACCGCGTTTGGTGGGTAGTTTGACTGGGGTGGTCGCCTCCAAAAGCGTAACGGAGGCTCCTCAAGGTGCCCTCAGGCCGATTGGTAACCGGCCGCAGAGTGTAATGGCAAAAGGGCGCTTGACTGGGAGGCCGACAGGCCGCACAGGCAGGAAACTGGAGCATAGTGATCCGGCGGTTCCGTATGGAAGGTCCGTCGCTCAAAGGATAAAAGGTACTCCGGGGATAACAGGCTGATCCCTCCCAAGAGCTCATATCGACGGAGTGGTTTGGCACCTCGATGTCGGCTCGTCACATCCTGGGGCTGGAGAAGGTCCCAAGGGTTGGGCTGTTCGCCCATTAAAGTGGCACGCGAGCTGGGTTCAGAACGTCGTGAGACAGTTCGGTCTCTATCTATCGTGGGCGCAGGAAATTTGCGTGGTTCTGACACTAGTACGAGAGGACCGTGTTGGACCGACCTCCGGTTTGCCGGTTGTGCCGCCAGGTGCACCGCCGGGTATCCGCGTCGGGTATGGATAAGCGCTGAAAGCATCTAAGCGCGAAGCCTTCCACAAGATTAGATTTCCTTTATGAGGGTCGTCAAAGACGATGACGTGGATAGGGTGCAGGTGTAAAGACGGCGACGTCAAAGCCGAGCACTACTAATAGCCCGAAAGCTTTTGTCTGGTACGCGGTACTTTTTTTCGCATGTGCGGTTTTTCATGTACATTCCGGTTTGTTTTTTTATGTTTTGTTGGTTTGATGTCAAGGGTATGATACGCCGCTTCCCTATATAATGTTGTGCGGTGTGTATTCCCGAGTCAGATATTATGGTGGCTATTGCAGCGGTGTCCCACCTCTTCCCATTCCGAACAGAGAAGTTAAGCCCGCTCACGCCGATGGTACTGCCTGCAAAGCGGGAGAGTAGGTAGCCGCCTTTTTTTCAGGTAAGAGAGGATATTCCGGTCAAGACGGGATATCCTCTCTTTTTGTTTCCTTTTTGCCGTGCCGGTAATCCGTCAAGGCCGTTTGTCCCTTGGTAAGGGAGTGATTAAAAAATGAATTCCTTGCAAGCCAGATATATACAAAATATAAGCAGCGAGAAATGAGACAGAAATGGAAGAAAGCAACATCTTACTAAAAAATAATTTTAAGATTACTTGCAGATAAACAACATATTGAATATCCTTGTAAATATGATTAAAGAGATAAATGTATTTTTATTCCGTTGTATGAGGAAACTGGGAATGCAGTTCTTATACTATCGGTTGCTCTACCCCTTTTATCACTCTCCTTCCGCCAGGACAGAGAGAGAATATATAGAAAGGGCATGTGACCGTTTGTATACACTTCATCCGGATGTGGGCCACTCCTCTTTGTCTCAAAATAAATTGGAACGACCGTTTCAATACGATTTACAGATTATTGTACCGGCTTATAATGTAGAATCATATATAGCAGAATGTATAGATTCCATATTGGCGCAGCGCACATCTTTCCGCATTCTCGTTACGGTAGTGAATGACGGTTCTACCGATCAAACCTTTTCCGTTTTGCAACGCTATGCAGACTGTCCGGAGATATGCATAATCCAGCAAGAGAATAAAGGATTCTCGGGAGCAAGGAATGCAGCTTTGAAACATATTCGTGCATCTTATATTATGTTCGTGGATGCGGATGATAAACTACCAGAAGGTGCCGTTGAATCTTTGATGCGTTCGGCACTGCGTACGGATGCAGATATCGTGGAAGGCGGGTATAGCCGCTTTGTGGGAGAATGTACGACTTTTACTTTCCGCCATTCGGAGAGTTTTACCCGGGATTGGAGTATATTGTATGGATTTCCGGTGGGGAAAGTCTATAAGTCTTGGTTGTTTGAGGACGTGGTTTTTCCATTGGGCTATTGGTTTGAGGATACAATTTGTATTTATCTCCTCTATCCGCGTTGCAAGGCTGTAGCTACCATAAAGGATGTTGTCTATTTGTATCGGCAGAACGAACAAGGTATCACTTTTACTTCCCGGGGGAATATCAAGACGTTGGACGCTCTATGGGTGACCCGCCGTTTGTTGGCCGACAGCAAGCGGATGGGAATTCCTGCTACACAGGCTTTGTACGACATGTTGTTGTTGGATTTAAGCGTGAACCTGACCCGTTTTGTGACTCTGGATGATATGGTTCATCAGGATGCTTTTATGGTCAGTGCAGCATTGTTGCAGGAATATTTTCCCCGTTATCGTACGGAGAATATTCGCCTGCGTCCTTTGGAACAGGCTTTTCTCCATTACGATTACGGGGCTTACAGGCTTTATGGCAAATGCTATCTCGGTGTGTGAAATAGTTGCATGCCATCCTTGGCTTTATGGGCATACGACCTTCCGGCCTTCGATGATGTAGATGCCTTTTTTCATCTCTTTTACAGGGCGTCCGGACAAATCATATACTGATTTCAAGGTCCTATTCCCGTGATGACGGATCGGTTCAACAGACGAACCGCCTTCTCCGGTGGAGAAATCGGTCACCCTGTTGCTCATCGTGTTCAACGCTCTGACATCCGTTGTTTCCAATGCCCGATTGTATAGGATAAGGTCGTCCATTCTCACGTCCACGGAACCCCAGAAAGAACCGTAGCCCAAATAGAAACTGGGGCAGGACTGGATGAAATCCATGACCTTATTATAATCGAAGTCCTTTGCGTCCGTAATATCGGAGCCATTACAGTACCCGACATATTCAACGTCACGTATCTTGCTTCCGTTGACATATATGCAACAGCCTTCTGTACGTGAAACAGTGAGCGTGACCAGGCTCCATTTACCGATAGGAATTCGTTCGGAGATAATACTACCAGGATGGTTGATGTCGAACCAGTCTTTGCCATTGTTAAAGCCTACGTACGAATTGCCTGTAAGGTACAACCGGGTGTTGGCCGCAGGATTATAGAAAGACCATATTGCATCCCACGGAATGTCGTCGGTACGTTTCACCCATAAAGATACGGTCATGCCTTCCAAACGCTCATTCCTCAGCGGATTGGGCATTTGTGTGTAGCTGCAATAGCCGCTTGCACCGAAATATTGGTGCAGGATGCTGCCGTTGCGTAAACTATCTTTTTCTAATGATGGTATGTCATTGCCGCCTTGCGACAAGCGCCTGGCCGTTTGTGTGTAGTCGTAGGCATTGACAAAAGGCTCCTGGTCGAAATCATAATATGCTTTTATGCCGCCAAGCCAGTCGCCGTCGGGCAGGGATTCCTTACGGGCCGTGACGTGGAACGTGTCGGTCCAGAAGTAGGCACCGCAGGACAGTTCGCAGGATAATTGCACGGGGACATCTTCCGTCAGGCCGGCCGGATTGTATCGTCCGCTATGGGAAACCACGTCCGGAGTGTCGGACTCCCATTTGGCGTTGACATTGATTTCCTTCTCCAGTCCATACAAGTCTATGTTGCGCGAGATGTATTGATTGTCCTTGACCGGAATGGCAGTCGTATTGAGTGTATAAGCCAAGGCATATTCGTCCTTCATCCGGTATCCCCATACATTTGTTCCGTTGTCGCCACATGCAGTGAAGCAGATGGCTTTGATGGTGGTCGGTTCCATTTGTTGCTCCGTCATGACTCCTTCGTAAACTGTACCGTTCAGGTTCAAGGTGATGTATGAATTGCCGTCATATATCTTCCAAGTTCCGCTGTATGCCCCTTCTACCTTCCCGTCTTCGCGGAGCAGGATTTCTGTGGGGGCGGCCTCTTCGTAGGCGGCATGGTTTTGCCCGTAGGGATGGATGAGGACGTGATAACGGCCTGCTACCTCTTTAGAATCGAACCGTTGAGAAGAGGCAATCTGACGGTCGTCTGTCGTTTCTCCGTGGAACTCGAACGGAGCGGCTACGGGCCAACCGGAACGGTTCAGGAACAGTTGGTGCACACGAACCTGATATCCCGCCGTCCCGTCATTGAATTTGGTATGGTAAACCAAGTAAGTGCGTCCGTCCTCTGCGGCAATCACGGAATTATGTCCTTGTGCACGTTCGCCGACATTCATAAATCCCCAATGGTTGTAGGCTCCCAATAGCTTTTCACCGCGATTGTCTGCATTGGGACCGTAATTAAGTTTCCAACTTGTGAAGATGGCATCGGTCCCGTTCATGTCCTTGTACGGGCCGTCCGGGCGAGACGAACGGAATACGCGCATCTCGTATCCGCCGTTGGGTTCAAGCCCGCCATAGCTCATGAACAAGTAATAGTGGTTGCCGATATGTTCGATATAGGAACCTTCGCCCGATACATAACGACCGCCTGCGATTTTCTTTCCGAAGTACGGGTCGGATGTCACGTTGGCCCCTTTCGTATCGAAGTCCCCCGTATAAGTGACGTTGTAGTCCCGCAGACCGGTATTCGGATCTAATTGCAGGATATAGATTCCACCCGACCAAGAGCCGTACGACATCCATAACGTCCCGTCTTCATCGTAGAACACGCAAGGGTCTATGGCGTGCGGCCAATAATCTCCCCATTTTTCCTGTTTATACCGTGTGGGGAGGCTCGATTGCTTCCCGACGACTAATTCCAAGTCGGTTTTGTGGAAAGAAATGCGCTCGTCCGTGTCGTTGCGGAATCCGCTGAATATTACAGGGCCTTGATAGACGTAAGGCCCCTCTATACGGTCGGCCGTGAGCAGGATGATACAAGAATTCCATTGCGGACCGTTCAAGCTGAGGTATTGGCACCACTTTCCTGACACGGGATTGTAAATAATGTCCGGAGCCCACATGTTGCCGTCTACGGTCCATGGTATTTCTTCTCCATTGGTACCGGTACCGGGAAGGGCGCAGTTCCAAGCTGCGGCATCGAAATTACCGAAATCCACCGTTTCGCCGTGAATGGTGATTTTCCGCGTTTGGTGAGTGTGGAAAGCGTCCGCCGGAGCTACGTTGGACGTGATTGTCCCGTCCGTATCCACCGTGCCCCAAGGAAAGGACACCCCGGTCCAGTTTTGTAAATCACGGGTTTTGGCAGTAGCCATGTGTGAACCGAAGACGTAATACAGCCTGCTCCCCTCATCATAAACGATAGAAGGGTCGTGCACACTGGTGCGTTGCATGCTTATTGTGGAATATTTGTTTTTCGCATCCTCCGTAGTCATAGGAATCCGGAGAGTTTCCTCTTGTCCGTGCAAAGGCAGGAAATGGGATAGCGTAACTGTGAGTACCAGGCTTTTCAATAGGGAATAGAATACTTTTTTCATGACTTTAATCAGGTTAATGGTTTTAAAGCACAAAACGCAACTAACTTTCCTGAAGTTAATTGCGTTTGTATTGAGTTGCGGAGGCTCGACTCGAACGAACGACCTCCAGGTTATGAGCCTGGCGAGCTACCAACTGCTCCACTCCGCGATGTGTTTCTTGATTTCGAGTGCAAAGATAGCGCATTTCCCCCGAACAGCCAAACAAATTGCGGATTATTTTCGTGAAAATGCGAATGTGACCGTCTCGTTGCCGGTGGAGCGTTCCGTGTTCTTTATCTTGCAGCGGTGGCAGGCCGTCATTGGTCCTGTACAGGGATATAGTCTATTTGGCTTTCTTCGTCGGTGGCCTCCAGTTTGAAGATGACCGGCCGGAGACCGTCGTTACAACTACAGATGGCTATGCCCGGTTTGCTTATCCAATCTCCGTAGTAGAACGGTTCTTTCGTTGCGCCGTGGGCCAGCGCAAATACATATTGGTAAATCGCTTTCCAAGCCTCGTCGCAAAATCCGTCGGGTTTGGCATAGTCTGCATAAAACACCTGTCCTTCGCGGAGCATCGGGCAGGGCCGTATTCCTGCCGCGCCGTATTCCTTGGCCAAGTCCTCGTTGAACATTTTGCGGAGGACCGTAATTTTCACTTTCTTCATCCTGTCCTGTTTTTATTGTTTCTGCAGTCGGTGGGAAAGCCCAATCTGCCGTCTGCAAAATTACGGAAAAAGCCGGTATGGCGGCAATAATTTCCATGTTAATTTGAGCCGGGCTTACCCGTTTCGGGTAAAAAGGGCAGGCTTTTTTGCAAGACAGAAACGAAAATTAAGGGGGGAAATATTGCCTGCTTGCCGGATTTCGCTTACATTTGTAACAGTTATGACTGTTTCGAAGACAAGGACACGATTGGTGGATGTGGCGCGCGGGCTGTTTGCCAAGCAAGGGCTGGAGAATACGACGATGAACGATATTGCCGTAGCCTCGGGCAAAGGACGTCGTACGCTTTACACCTATTTCAAGAATAAGGAAGACATTTATTTTGCCGTGATAGAAACGGAGTTGGAGCATCTTTCGGCCCAGTTGTCGGAAGTGGCCAATAAAAGGATGGACTTGGAGGAAAAACTGGTGGAAATCATTTATGTCCATTTGCATTCCATTAAAGAGGTCGTGTTGCGCAACGGTAATTTGCGTGCCGAATTCTTCCGTAATATCTGGATGGTGGAGAAGGTGAGGAAACATTTCGACCAAAAAGAAACGGAGTTTTTCATCGGGGTGTTGAAAGAAGGGGTCGCCTCGGGTGAGTTTTCCATAGAGAATGTGGCATTGGTGGCCGATGTGATGCACTATTGCGTGAAAGGGTTGGAGGTGCCTTACATCTACGGCCGCTTGGGAGAGGGACTGAACAAGGCGGAAACGCGCCGTATGGTGAAGACATTGATACACCGCGCATTGCGGGGAGAACGTTGACAGATAATATATTTAACCATTAAATAATAAATTGATTATGGGATTATTGACAGGAAAGACGGCTTTGGTGACGGGTGCCGCCCGCGGCATCGGCAAGGCCATAGCCCTGAAGTTTGCCGCCGAAGGCGCGAACGTGGCTTTTACGGATTTGGTAATTGATGAAAACGGGCAGGCTACCGAGGCGGAAATCGCCGCTTTCGGCGTGAAGGCCAAAGGCTACGCTTCCAATGCGGCTGATTTTGCACAGACGGAAGAAGTGGTGAAGCAGGTGAAAGAGGATTTCGGTTCGATAGATATTTTGGTAAACAATGCCGGTATCACCAAAGACGGCTTGATGTTGCGCATGACGGAGGCACAGTGGGACGCAGTGATTGCCGTCAACCTGAAGTCGGCTTTCAACTTCATCCACGCTTGTACGCCTATTATGATGCGCCAGAAGGGCGGTTCCATCATCAATATGGCTTCCGTGGTGGGCGTGCACGGCAATGCCGGGCAGTGCAACTATTCGGCTTCCAAGGCCGGTATGATAGCTTTGGCCAAGTCCATAGCTCAGGAGATGGGAGCCAAAGGTATCCGTGCCAATGCCATAGCACCGGGCTTTATCGAGACGGCCATGACGGCAGCATTGTCGGACGACGTGCGTGCGGAATGGTGCAAGAAGATACCTTTGCGTCGTGGCGGCACGCCGGAAGACGTGGCCAACGTGGCACTTTTCTTGGCTTCCGACCTGTCTTCTTACGTGTCGGGACAGGTTATCCAGATTGACGGTGGCATGAACATGTAATCCGTATGGACGTAGTCTACGAAGACAACCACCTCATCATCGTCGACAAAAGCAGTTCGGAGATTGTGCAGGGCGACAAGACCGGCGACAAGCCTTTGGCGGAGATGGTGAAGGAATACATCAAACAGAAGTACCACAAGCCGGGGAACGTGTTCCTCGGCGTGGTGCACCGTTTGGACCGTCCCGTGAGCGGACTGGTGGTCTTTGCCCGTACCGGCAAGGCTTTGGCCCGGCTCAACGAAATGTTCCGTACGAAAGAAGTGCACAAGACGTATTGGGCCATTGTGGGGAATTGTCCGCCTGCAGAAGAAGGGGAACTGGTGCATTGGTTGGTGCGTAACGAGAAGCAGAACAAGTCGTATGCTTACGACAAGGAAAAGCCCGGGGCGAAGAAAGCCATCCTCGACTATAAGCTTATCGGACGTTCGGAACGTTATTTCCTTTTGGAAATAGACCTCAAAACCGGCCGCCACCATCAAATCCGCTGCCAGTTGGCCAAGATGGGTTGCCCGATCAAGGGAGACCTGAAGTACGGTGCGCCGCGCAGCAACCCCGACGGGAGCATTTGCCTGCATGCCCGCCGTGTGCGTTTCGTCCACCCCGTATCCAAGCAAGAGATAGACGTGGAGGCACCCGTGCCTGAGGGCAATTTGTGGCATAGCTTCCAAAATGACAAATAGTCATTTTCTGGCTGACGAGAATGGCGTATTTGCAGGCCGGGACGGGAGCGGTCGCGAATAATGGATTCTCGCGTGTCGGGAATCTGACAGAATGCTGCCTTTTGTTTTTGGAGCTTTCTTTTCGATAGAGGATATGCCATGTCTTTCCGCATGGCTTTTTTTATATGTCTTTCCGTCGGGCGTTTCCGCTTTCGTTTTGTTTTTCCTTTTTGAGGCTCTCGGGCTTCCATGTAGGTGGGAAAACAGGGCTTTCGGCATCTCTTCTCCACGGTAAGAAGTCGTTTTTCCGTCTTTTGGTACAGGTCGCTCGCAAGTTCTGCGGACATTGGAAAATCGCTTTCAGCCGGATGATTTTTCATTCGGCTGAAAGCGATTCCGGGAAATGCCGCATAGGAGCAAAAGATGCCCTTGCTGCATGGCTTTTTGTTAACGTTTGGCTTCTCATGGCAGGAGTTTCCGTTTTTGGGGCTATGGTGTAAAAGAGGCGGTTGCTGTCTTTTTGCCGGCATTTTCATTTCTTTTCCTGACATCCTGTCCGCACGTAAGTGTTGGCTTGTGCGGCTGTCCGTAATGCCGGATTTTTCGTTTTTTTGGCCGGATTCAGGCTGTATGCCTTGAAAATGATACAAAAAACAAAATAAATGTAACATAGGCGAAAGAGAAATCTTGTTTTTATTCGTAATTTTGCGGCAGGAACAATCAAATAATTAATCAATAATCCATGAAGAAATACTTCTTGCTCGCATGTGCGTTTTGTGTGTTTGGGGTGGCAGATGCGGCCACCATACAGTTTTCAAGTCCTGATAAAAAGTTGCAGGTGACGGTGGCCGATGACGGTGGCCGCCCTACTTACCGTGTCGTTTGCGGTGAGACCGTGTTCTTGGAACAATCTCCTTTGGGATTGCTGACGAATATCGGTGATTTCTCACAAGGGATGACCTTGCAGGAATCTTCTTTTTCTTCCTCGCCGGTGTCCGGCCACTATGAATTGCCTACTATAAAACGCAGCAAGGTAGACGTGCGGGCCACGAAAGCGGTTTGCCCTTTTTATAAGGACGGCAAGCACATTTTCGATGTCGTGTTCCATGTGTCCGACCATGATGTGGCCTTTAAATATAAGATGTATCCACAGGGGAATACCTTGTGCTGTGTGGTCAAGGAGGAGACGACGGGCTTCGTGCTTCCTCAGGGTACCACGACATTCCTCTGTCCGCAGGCCGGGCCGATGGGAGGATTTGCGCGAACCAGCCCGAGTTATGAGACATCGTACACCGCAGACGGTGAGATGGGAAAGAACGGTTGGGGTAACGGTTACACGTTTCCCTGCCTGTTCCGTACGGGGAATAAGGGCTGGGTGCTGATTTCCGAGACAGGAGTGGACAGCCGTTATTGCGCAAGCCGCTTGATGGGAAAGGACGGCGGCCTTTACACCATCGGTTTTCCTCAGGAGGGGGAATATAACGGTAACGGGACGGCCTGCCCCGGTATCGCCTTGCCGGGCGAAACGCCTTGGCGCACGGTTACCGTGGGGCAGACGTTGGCACCGATTGTGGAGACCACCATACCATACGACGTGGTAGAGCCTCTCTATGAGCCTTCGTGCCGGTATGTCTACGGTCGCGGCACGTGGAGTTGGATTATCGCAGGCGACAACAGCATGAACTATGACGAACAGAAGCGTTATGTGGATTTTGCGGCAGACATGGGTTACGAGAGCGTGCTCGTGGATGCCTGGTGGGATTCGCGCGTGGGATACGAACGGACGGCAGAACTGGCCCGTTACGCCGCAGGCAAGGGGGTCGGCCTGTATTTGTGGTACAATTCCAACGGTTATTGGAACGATGCGCCCCAAGGGCCGCGTGGCCGCATGGACAACATGATAGTCCGCCGCCGGGAGATGAAATGGATGAAGGAAACCGGCATCCGGGGTATCAAGGTGGACTTCATCGGGAGCGACAAGCAACAGACCATGCAGCTTTACGAAGACATCTTGGCTGATGCCAACGATTACGGTTTGATGGTGATTTACCACGGTTGCACCCTTCCGCGTGGTTGGGAGCGGATGTATCCCAATTTCGTGGCTAGCGAGGCGGTATTGGCCAGTGAGAACCTGAACTTCTCGCAGAAAAGTTGCGATGCCGAGGCTTTCAATGCCTGCCTGCATCCTTTCATCCGGAACACGGTGGGCAGTATGGACTTCGGTGGCAGTGCGCTGAACAAGTATTACAATGCGAAGAATGAACCGCGCGGCAGCCGCCGGGTGACGTCCGATGTCTATGCGTTGGCTACGGCCGTATTGTTCCAGTCGCCCGTGCAACATTTTGCCCTCGCCCCCAACAATCTGACGGACGCTCCGGCTTGGGCGGTAGACTTCATGAAGCAAGTGCCTACGACGTGGGATGATGTCCGTTTCATCGATGGTTACCCCGGGAAATACGTCATTCTGGCGCGTCGTCACGGCGATAAATGGTATGTGGCGGGAGTGAACGCGCAGCAGGAAACGCTGAAGACGGAAATCAGCCTGCCGATGTGGGCTTCCGGTACGGAATTGCAGGTATATGCCGATGACAATAAGTTGCAGGGCGAAGTGAAGTCGGTGAAGTTAGGGAAGAAACAGACCGTGAAAGTAACGATTCCGTGCAACGGAGGTCTGATGATGGTAAATCGGTAGAAGAATGATGACGTTCTTGAGCATGATGGTTTTATGCTTCGCCTTAGGTTGGCCGGCCTTGGCGAGGGCACAAGGGAATCCGTGGAACAACCCGGTCGTGTCGCCCCGTGTGGGTACCGGAGGGGAAGTGACTTTTTCGGTCAGTGCCCCTTCTGCTTCACGGGTGGAGCTTTCGGGGCAGTTTATGGACGGTACATGCCCGATGCGGAAAGGAACTGACGGGGTGTGGAGCGTGACGGTAAAGATAGGCCGTCCCGACATTTATCCTTACTCATTCCGCATCGACGGGGTGGAGGTTTCCGACCCGAGCACCCCCCTGGCCTTTCCCAACGAACGTTTCAAGGCCAGCTTGTTGGAGATGCCGGACACGGCAGCCCTCTATGCACGCCATAAAGATGTTCCGAGGGGACAGGTACGCTATTGCAGTTATTATTCCGAGGTCTTGCAGACCGACCGTACGATGTTGGTGTATACCCCTCCGGGCTATGACCGGGAGGCCGGTCGGCGTTATCCCGTGCTTTATCTCGTGAGCGGCACGACCGATACGGAGGAAACCTGGTACAAGGTGGGGCGCGTGGATGCCATTTTGGACAATCTCATCGCCAGGGGAGAGGCCGAGCCGATGCTCGTGGTCATGCCGTACGGTTATATGCCGTCCCACGGTACGCCTATGCCCTCATCGCCTGAGGCTGCCGAAATGTATGCCACCTTTGCCCGCGAACTGACGGAAGCCGTGATACCCTATGTGGAGTCGGGTTTCCGTACGGAGCTTTCGCGGGAGTCCCGTGCGGTCGGCGGGTTCTCGCGTGGTGGCGGGCAGGCTCTGTTTGCAGCCTTTTCCCATCCTGAATTGTTCGCCCATGTGGCTTCTTATAGTGCCTATCTTACTCCGCAGGTGATGGACCGTCATTTCGGGCGGCTTATGGAGGAACCCGCACGTATGGATTCCCTCTACCGGGTGAAATGGTTCGGTGTCGGGCGCGGGGATTTCCTCTATGCCGATGTGATGAGGCATCTTGATTATTTTCGGGAGAAAGGTATTTCCTGCCGGACGCGTATCACGGACGGGGGACATACATGGATGAACGCCCGTGCCTACTTGATTGAAACGTTGAGACTTTTCTTCCGGTCGCCCGAATCCTGAAGATGTTTTTTTGACTGTAAAATAATAACCTTTAAATAATAGATTGGTAAAATGAAACATTCACTTATGACTTCTGCCCTCGCCGCATTGTTGGCATGTGCAGGGCAAACTGTGCTTTACGCACAAGATCCCATTATCCAGACCAAGTACACGGCCGACCCCGCGCCAATGTTGCATAACGACACCGTATTTCTTTATACATCCCATGACGAGGACGATGCACAGGGATATGGATTCAAAATGTTGGACTGGCAACTTTATACTTCTACCGACATGGTGAATTGGACAGATCATGGTGCCGTTGCTTCATTAAAGGACTTCACATGGCGTAAGCGTGACAACGGAGCATGGGCTTTGCAGGTCGTCGAACGTAACGGCAAGTTCTACATGTACTGTCCGCTTCACGGCAATGGCATCGGCGTGTTGGTATCCGACTCGCCTTACGGGCCTTTTAAAGACCCTATCGGCAAGCCGTTGGTATGGCAAAAGGAGCATTGGGACGACATCGACCCCACGGTATATATCGACGATGACGGTCAGGCTTACATGTATTGGGGTAACCCCAATCTTTATTACGTGAAGCTCAACGAAGATATGATTTCTACCTCGGGCGATATCGTGAAAATCGGCAAATTGAAGACTTATCAGGAAGGGCCATGGTTTTACAAGCGCGACGGCCATTATTACTTGGCCTTTGCTTCCACCTGCTGTCCCGAAGGTATCGGTTATGCCATGAGTGATTCGCCCACCGGTCCGTGGGACGTGAAAGGATACATCATGCGTCCTACCGAACGCACGCGCGGTAACCATCCGGGCATTGTGGACTACAAGGGGAAGACTTATGTGTTCGGACAGAATTACGACCTCTTGCGCCTGGAAATGGAGGAACATCACGAACGCCGTTCCGTATCTGTGGCTGAAATGCATTATAATGCAGACGGCACGATTCAGGAAGTGCCTTATTTCAAGGATGTGAAAGTGGAACAGGTTGAACTTTTCAACCCATACCGCCGTGTGGAAGCCGAGACGATGGCTTGGGGCTACGGCCTGAAGACGGAGAAGATGCCGGGCGGCGGCATTTATGTGACGGCGGTGGACGATGGCGACTCGTTGATTGTACGTGGGGTGGACTTCGGGAAGCGTGGTGCCAAACGTTTCCGTGCTTGCATCGCTTCGGAACAAGGTTGTACCGTCGAAATACATTTGGACAGTGTCGACGGGCCGTTGGTGGGAACGTTGGAGGTGAAAGCCACCGGAGGCATGCAGGCGTATAAAGAAATGGAATGCCGCGTGAAGGGAGCTAAAGGCGTACATGACTTGGTATTCCTCTTTAAGGGCGGTGCCGGCAAGAACCTTATGAATTGGGATTTTTGGCGTTTCAGCTGAAGTCGTAAACGATAAAAAAGAAAGTAAATGCGCACGGGAGGCCGGATAGGTGAACTTTTCCAAAGTCGGTTTCCCGTGTGCTTTTTTTGTAAAAGACTATTTTTCCCCGTTGTTCGTTTGTTGCCATGTAACATAGGTTTTTCCTGATGTAGCATGTCGGTGAAGGATTCAACATGGTTATCATGAATTTCAACGGGAGGATGGCTTGGGAACATGGGTCGGAATATAATTTTGCATCGTGAAACTATAAAACAATAGACAAGATGAAAAGGACAGTTTTGCTTTTTTGCGGGCTATCTTGTGCGGCCTTCGTGACTGCGCAGGATTACCAACGTACTGATTACGGCATTAAAGCCACAGTGGATGCCGTGGATGTGGAGGTACAGTTTTTTACGCCCTCTATGGTGAGAGTGGTCAAGTCGCCCCATGGCGAGAGTTTCAGGAAAGAAAGCCTGTCGGTGGTGGCTTTGCCCGAAAAGGTGGGTTTCAAAGTCGGCACCAAGGACGGTGCCATCGTGATGGGTACCAAGGAACTCCAAGTGAGCTTGGACACGTCCACCGGTGCGCTTTCCTATGAGACAGCCGATGGCAGGCACTTGCTTGCCGAGAAGCCGGCGGAGAAACCCTTCACTCCTTTTGACGATGCCGGTGATGCGACTTATAATGTATACCAGGCTTTCAAATTGGAGACTGACGAGGCCATTTACGGCTTAGGACAGTTGCAGAACGGGAAGATGTCGCAAAGAGGGCAAGTGAAGAATCTTGTGCAGGGCAACGTGGAGGATGTCAGCCCTTTCATCCAGTCTACCAAAGGATACGGGCTTTTCTGGGACAATTATTCACCTACGCTCTTTACCGACAATGCCTCGGAAACATCTTTCCGTTCGGAGGTGGGTGATTGCATGGACTATTATTTCATGTACGGCGGGGATGCCGACGGCGTAGTGGCGCAGGTTCGGCATCTTACAGGTGAAGTGCCGATGTTCCCACTTTGGACTTATGGTTACTGGCAGAGCAAGGAGCGTTATAAGAGCCAAGGGGAAACCGTGGGAGTCGTGCGCAAATACCGTGAATTAGGCGTGCCTCTCGATGGCATCATACAAGACTGGCAATATTGGGGACACAACTATTTGTGGAATGCCATGGACTTTCAGAACCCTCAATTCAATAATCCCCGGAAAATGATAGATGACGTGCATGCGATGAACGCGCACATGGCGATTTCCATCTGGTCATCGTTCGGTCCGGCTACAAAGCCTTACCGGGAGTTGGCTGATAAAGGATTGCTGTACGATTTCCGGACATGGCCTGCATCAGGGACGGAAAGTTGGCCGCCTAATATGGAATATCCTTCCGGTGTGCGGGTGTATGACGCTTATTCTCCCGAAGCCCGTGACATCTATTGGAAATACCTGAACGAGGGAATCTTCAAGCTTGGCATGGATGCATGGTGGATGGATTCTACCGAACCGGATCATCTGGATTTCAAGCCCGAAGATATGGACACGAAGACCTATATGGGGTCTTTCCGGAAAGTACGTAATGCCTATCCGCTCATGTCCGTTGGTGGAGTGTACGACCATCAGCGTGCCGTGTCGTCGGACAAACGCGTGTTCATCCTGACCCGTTCGGGCTTTTTGGGGCAGCAGCGTTACGGGGCTAATGTGTGGAGCGGCGACGTGGGCTCATCATGGGAGACCTTGCGTAAACAGGTGCCGGCCGGCTTGAATTTCTCGCTTTGCGGCATGCCCCATTGGAACAACGACATCGGTGGCTTCTTTGCCGGGCAATATAATAAGAGTTGGAACGACGGGACGGCTCCTAAGAATCCTCTTTATCAGGAGTTGTACGTGCGTTGGCTGCAATTTGGTGCCTTTACTCCGATGATGCGTTCCCACGGAGCGGATACACCCCGTGAAATATACCAGTTCGGAAAGAAGGGCGAACCCGTGTACGATGCCATTGAGAAGATGATTCGTTTGCGTTACTCGTTGTTGCCTTACATTTATTCTACGTCTTGGGAGGTCACGCACCGGCAATCTACGTTCATGCGCGCTTTGGTCATGGACTTCCCGAGAGACAAAAAGGTGTGGAATATGAATGATGAGTATATGTTCGGCAAGGCTTTCCTCGTGGCACCCGTACTTGAGGCTCAGTACACTCCCGAAAAAGTGGTGAAAGTGGACGAGGAAAGCGGTTGGAACCGCGACAATGCGGGGAAGGCTGATGAAAGGGTACACGTGGATTTCATGCAACAGAAGTCCGCAGAGGTCTATCTTCCGGCAGGGACTGCATGGTATGACTTTTGGACAAATGAGAAAATGGAGGGAGGGCGCACCGTGACACGTGCCACGACGCTCGACATCATACCTTTATATATTAAAGCAGGTAGTATCGTGCCTCTCGGACCCGACGTGCAATATGCCACGGAGAAGCCGTGGGATAACCTGACTCTCCGTGTTTACCCGGGTGCTGACGGCAGTTTTGTGCTTTACGAGGACGAGTTCGACAATTACAATTACGAGAAAGGAGCTTATACAGAGATTCCCATGGCCTGGGATGATTCCTCGCGTCGTCTGACTCTGGGAGCACGCAAAGGCGAATACAAAGGCATGTTGCAATCCCGTAAGTTTACGGTGTTGCTTCCCGACGGGCGGCAAAAGGCCGTGTCTTATAATGGAAAGAAAGTTTCGGTGAAATTTTGATAAGGTGTCCTTTGTCGTGTGGCAAAGGTGGAGTCCCCGCAAGAGGCTACGTTTGCAAGCCTTTTGCGGGGTCTTTTGTTCAGGTTTCATGCCTAAGGATAAGGCTTGTCTTTTGGTATGCCCATTTGCTTAGGCAGAAAACCGGATAGGAGGCTAATATTCCGGCAATGGCATCCACTAAGTAATGTGCCTGGATATAGACTGTGGCCAGTGTCAAAAGGAGGGCGAAAGGTGATAATATGAAAAGGAAACGTTTGCTTTGCGGACGGACCAGATAGAGCAGGATAAAAGTAATGCCGATATGTGAGGAAGGAAAAGCGGCTGTCGGGCGTTCGCCGGAATCCTGCGCCCATTCGACTAAATGACAGAAAAAACCGTCGGCATAGCCCGGTGATGGGAGCATGTCGGTACGATGGCTGAAGTAGGTACCTAAAGACGGGAATATCCCGCTTTCGGCACATTCCGGGGTTATGGCCTGAAAATAGAACTGGGGTCCGGCAACGGGGAGGAATATATAGATGAGGTAAAAGATGAAAAAGGAGCACATGACAGTGAATGAGGCTTTCTCGTAATGGTTATTGCGACAGAGAAAGAAGAAAACCATGACGGCCACAATCATGGGATAATAAGAGAAATAACCCATATTTACGGCTTCGGAAAACCAAGGCCATGGGCAAAGGCGGCTGAACTCCAATGAGGGTTGGCAACTGAAAAGCACTGCATCCCATCGGGCGAATATGTGGTCCAAATTGGGAAACGTCCGGTTGAACTCGTAAGTGTCCGGATACCAGTAGCTGAGCAAAGCCATCTGTGCTGTGATGCGGATGAAAGTCATAAGTCTGCGCGGCCAAAAGAGATAGATTCTCCACAATAAGATTGTACCGAGAAAGATGTACAGACGGTCGGCCAACATGTCCCGAGGGTGGTCCATGTCCGGCCAAAGCACGAACATGGCCAAGGTCGTGAGGATGCTGTAAGTTATGGCCAACCATTCAATCGGCCATAAGCCTTTGGGCTTATTGTCGTTTCCGGTAAGCCATTGGACGGAAATTCTCATAGCCATCCCTCCTTTTTATACCAGTCCATCGTTTCTTTGACTCCTCGTGCCAAAGGGTATTCGGGACGGAAATCCAACTCTTCCACGGCCGGTTGGATGTCGCATTGCCAGTTGCGTTGGCACAGAATGTGGAATTTGTCGCGGTTAAGGGTGGTGGTGCGGCCCCGCCATGTGCTGAAGCTGCCATTTATGGCACATATGAAACGAAGGAACCATACCGGAGCCTTGATGCGGAGCATGAACGGATGTCCAAGCTCCGTGCGTATCAAGTCGCTGAATTCAGTACTGTGGTATACGTTTCCGTCGCTGATGAAAAATTCGCGCCCGATGACATCTTTTACCATGGCAGAGAAAACGGCTTGTACAAGGTCTTTCACGTAAACGAATGTGATTTCCTGCGGACGGTATCCTACGCTGAAGTCTACGTGCTGTTTGATACTTTGCGCCATGACGAAGTAGTCTTTTTCACGTGGCCCGTACACACCGGTGGGGCGGAGAATGACGTAGGGAAAATCTTTCAAAGACTTGAGATAACGTTCGGCTTCCAACTTGCTTTCCCCGTATGCCGTGTTGGGGCGTGGCGTATCATTTTCCCGTATCGGGGCATATATCCAGGGATTGTCCGAAGTGGCGTGACGTACTGCCTGTTCGCGTATGGCACCGAACACGCTGAGGGAACTGATGAAAATAAAACGCCCGGGCGCCATGTCCAGTTCGCGGAGCGCATCGACAAAATGACGTGTTCCCTCCGTATTGGTGCGGAAAAAGTCTTCACGTCGGATACATTTGGTGGCTCCGGCTGCATGTACGATGACATCCCAACCTCCGAATTCGGCTTTGCATGCCGCCAGTTGGGGGCGTAGGATTTCAGGATGTTCCATGTCTAATTCGACGAAACGGATTCGGGAGTCCTGAAGATAGTTCCGGCTACTGGTGGCGCGCATGCCTGCCCATATCACGTGTCCTTCCGTCAGTCCCTTTTCAACGATAAAACTACCGATGAAGCCGCTTGCTCCTGTTACTAATATTTTCATACGCGTTTGTTCTATTTGTTTTATTTCCTGTAAGTTCCGTCGGCATCCTTCACAGGCTCCACATGGATGCCCACATGGGTTTCATTTCCGTATTTCTCTTTCAATTTGTTTTCTATGACCGATGCCTTGGCGTGTGCTTCATACAAAGTCAAATGCCCGTCCATCCGGACGTGCATCTCTATGGCATAGTGGTTGCCGATGCGGCGTGTGCGCAAATTGTGTATGGCCGATACTCCCGGTGTGTTCTCCGCAATGAGGCAGATTTCCTTTTCTATTTCGTCCGGCAATGATTTTTCAGTCAGCTCGTCCACGCACGGTTTCAAGAGTTGGACGGACACCTTCATGATGAAGAAACTCACGATTACAGCAGCCATGGGGTCGAGCACGCTCCATGATTCGCCCAGGGCTATGGCCCCTCCGATGCCCATGGCTGTTCCAATGGAAGAGAAAGCATCGCTACGGTGATGCCAGGCGTTGGCTATGACTGCGCTGGAATTGATTTTGCGTCCCACGTGAATGGTGTAACGGTATATCAGTTCTTTGGAGACGATGGAGATGATGGCTCCTGCGAAAGCAAGCATGCCCGGGACAGGAAGACGGCCTCCTTGCCATACGGTTTGGATGGCTCGCAGTCCGTTCCAACAAATGCCTGCGCCTACGGCAAAAAGTACAATACCGATTATTGCCGTGGCTAACGTCTCATATTTGCCATGGCCGTAATCGTGATTTTTGTCTTGCGGTTTATTGGAAATACGTGTGAAGATGAGTACGACGATGTCTGTTGCAAAATCAGATAATGAATGTACGGCATCCGCTATCATGGCTGCGCTATGCCCCAGAATTCCGGCTATGAATTTGAATATGACTAACAGAAAGTTGACAAAACTTCCTGCCCATGTGACTTGATAGATGGCTTTTTCCCGTTCGGTTAGTTTCATTGGTCTGTTGGCTTATGAAAAAGAAAGAACAAAGATAAGCATTTTCAGAAAAAATAAGAGATAAAAGAGGAGCGGAATGAATAAATATGCTTAACTTGCAGAAAGATTATAGATAACAAACCTCTAAAATATCAGATTTATGGGAAAAACAGGAAAGAAAGGCGGCAAGCGCCTGAAGAAAAAAGAACTGGCGAAAATGTTAATGGAACTTTTTCAAAATAATCCCGCCGAGGTTTACGACATTAAACGTATATTCAGAGACTTGAAACTGGACACTCATCCTGCCAAGTTGCTTTGTATGGACTTGTTGGAAGATTTGGCGATGGATGATTATATAAAAGAAACGGAGAAACTGCATTTTCGTTTGAATACCACAGGGCAAGTGTTTGAAGCCATATTCAATCGTAAAGCGAACGGTAAAAATACCGTGACCCCGTTGGATGGAGGAGAGCCTGTTCTTGTGGCCGAACGGAACTCTTTGCATGCCATGGGAGGAGACAAGGTGAAAGTAACTTTGTTGGCCCGCAGGAAGCATCATGTACGCGAGGCGCAAGTGGTCGAGATTCTCGAAAGGAGCGACAGGTCGTTTGTCGGAAGGTTGGAGGTGCGTAAGGATTTTGCTTTCCTGCTCACCGAGGACCGTACGCTGGCCAACGACATATTTATTCCTAAAAAAGCGTTGAAAGGTGGTAAAAGCGGAGATAAGGCTGTGGTGAAGATTACCGAATGGCCCGAACATGCCAAGAATCCGATTGGTAAGGTCGTGGATATATTGGGGCAGAGCGGAGACAATACCACGGAAATGCACGCCATTTTGGCCGAATACGGTTTGCCTTATGCTTATCCCAAGTCCGTAGAAGATGAGGCAGAGAAGATCGACCCGGGTATTACGGCCGAGGAAATCGGGCAGCGTGAGGACCTGCGTGAGGTGACGACATTTACCATCGACCCGAGGGATGCCAAGGATTTTGACGATGCGATTTCCATTCGTAAAACGGATGACGGATTGTGGGAAGTAGGAGTGCATATTGCAGATGTCTCGCATTATGTAAAAGAGGGGAGCATCATAGACAAAGAAGCTGTGAAGCGTGCCACCAGTGTGTATCTGGTAGACCGGACGATTCCGATGCTGCCTGAACGTTTGTGCAATTTCATCTGTTCTTTACGTCCGAACGAAGAGAAGTTGACTTATAGTGTCGTTTTCAAGTTGGACGACAAGGCTGTAGTCAAAGACTGGCATCTGGCCCATACGGTCATTAAGAGCGACCGTCGTTTTACGTATGAAGAAGTACAGAAAGTGTTGGAAGACCATAAGGAAGCTTCGCCTGAAGACTATAAGATGCCGGGCGACCATGCGGCAGATCCGAACTTTAACGGGCCGGACGTATTGCCGGCCGAACATTTTGCCACGGAATTGATTACGTTGAACCGCTTGGCCAAACAACTTCGTGCCCGGCGTTTCGAACATGGTTCCATCAATTTCGACCGTAGTGAGGTTCGTTTTGATATAGACAATAAGGGTAAACCGATAGGAGTGTATTTCAAGGTGGCGAAAGATGCGAACAAATTGGTGGAAGAGTTTATGTTGCTGGCCAATCGTACGGTAGCTGAGAGTGTGGGGAAGCAGCCTAAAAATAAAAAGCCCAAGACGCTGCCCTATCGTGTGCATGATTTGCCGGATCAAGACAAGCTGATTAATCTGAGTGAGTTTATTGTGAAATTCGGCTATAAACTGAAACCGACAGGGTCTAAGGAAGAGGTGGCCAAAGGATTGAATAAGCTATTGACCGACATTCAGGGGAAGAAAGAACAAAATCTGATAGAAACCGTTTCGTTGCGGGCCATGATGAAGGCGCGTTACAGTACGCATAATATCGGACATTACGGGTTGGCATTCGATTACTATACGCATTTCACCTCCCCTATCCGCCGTTATCCAGACGTAATGGTGCATCGGTTGCTGACACGGTATGCCGACGGAGGACGCAGTGCCAGTCAGGACAAGTATGAAGAATTGTGTGAACATTGCAGTGCGATGGAGCAGTTGGCTGCCAGTGCCGAACGTGCCAGTATCAAGTATAAGCAGGTGGAATTCATGAGCGATAAACTGGGGCAAGTGTTTGAAGGAACCGTAAGCGGTGTGACGGAGTTCGGCCTGTATGTGGAAATCAATGAGAATAAATGTGAAGGTATGGTGCCTTTGCGTGATTTGGATGACGATTATTATGAATTCGACGAGCGTAACTACTGCTTGTGGGGACGTAAGTATCATCATCGTTATTCTCTGGGGGATACGGTACAAGTAAAAGTGGCGAAAGCCAATCTGGAAAAGAAGCAGTTGGATTATGCTTTGGTCAGAGAATGAGAGGGCGGAATCCAATCATTTGGCTGAATATATTTGGCATTTTTCGGGTCATACGCTAACTTTGCAACGGAAAACGTCTCATTAAACGTGTATATATGTCACAGAAATTAGTTCAGTCTCAATCTATGCAGCAGGTTCAGACACTGTCCCCGCAGCAGGTGTTGCAGGTGCGGTTGCTGGAAATGCCCGTTTCAGAGCTGGAACAACGCGTGAAAAACGAATTGATAGACAACGGAGCGTTGGAAGAAAGTCTGGGAAGTCCCGAGGATGCCGATACGTCTTCGGAAGATGTCTATGACGGAACAGATGCAGAGTCGGCCGGGATCGAGACTTCTGGGTTGGACGGTGGTCTGCCTTCCGATGAATATCGTCCGGCAGAGGTGCGGCAGGCGATGGATGATTATCGGACTCCGGACGATGTGCCGGATTATCTGTTGCAGGAACGGGGAGGGAAAGACCGTCCGGAAACGATGGACTATGGCGACACGACATCTTTCTACGAGCAGATGACGGAGCAGATGAACGAATGTGACCTGACGCCGCGTGAACAGGAACTGATGACTTATCTTATCGGTTCGTTGGAAAATGATGGCTTGTTGAAAAAGAAACTTTCCACATTGGCGGACGAATTGGAGATATATGCAGGAATACAAACTACGGAGGCGGAACTGGAAACAGTGTTGGCCCGTTTGCAGACTTTCGATCCTCCCGGTATCGGAGCACGCGATTTGAGAGAGTGTCTTTTGTTACAACTCCGTCGGGACGAACATCGCGGGAGCCGGCAAAAACAGTTGGAGTATGAAATTATCGACAAACTGTTTGATGAATTTACCCATAAACGCTGGGACAGGATTGCCGCCCGTCTGCATTTGACAGAGGCGGAATGCGAACGTTTACAGAGAGATTTGAAGAAGCTCAATCCGCGTCCGGGAAGTGCCATGGGCGAGGTGGTAGGACATAATTACCAACAGATTGTGCCGGACTTTGCCGTAGAGACCGATGACGATGGGGGGATTACCCTTTCGTTCAATAAAGGCGACGTACCGGAGTTGCGTATCAGCCCTTCGTTCATGGAAATCCTTCACCAGGTGGATACCGGGCGTGCCAAGATGAGTCGGCCGGAACGGGAAGCTTTGCAATATACCCGCCAAAAGATAGAAAAAGCACAGGGCTTTATCGAGGCTGTGAAACAGCGTCGGCGTACGTTGACCGCTGTCATGCAGGCTATTATTGATTTGCAGCGTCCTTTCTTTCTGGAAGGAGATGAGACTTTGTTGCGCCCGATGATATTGAAGGATGTAGCCGAGCGTACGGGATTGGATATCTCTACCGTATCCCGTGCTGCCAACAGTAAATACGTGGAGACCCATTACGGGACTTATCCGCTCAAATGGTTTTTTAGCGACGGTTATGTGACAGACGATGGGCAGGAGATTGCTACCCGTAAGATTCAGGCCGCTTTGAAGGATTTGGTCGAGGCGGAAGACAAGAAGAAGCCGCTGAGCGATGAGGCATTGACGGCGATGTTGAATGAAAAAGGCTTTCCCATTGCGCGGCGCACAGTGGCCAAATACCGGGAACAACTGGGAATCCCCGTAGCACGGTTAAGAAAATGAAACACAAGGGACTTATTGTAGCGGCTCGTCTGTTGTCGGCAGTGTTCAGACCATATTACATACCGATTGTGGGGTTTGTGGCCTTGTTCACTTTCACGTATCTGAGCCTGTTGCCGTTGCTTTACAAATTGACGGTGGTGGCGATGGTATATGTTTTCACTATATTATTGCCTCGCTTGTGTATTTACGTATATCGTAAACTGAACGGATGGGCGCCGGTGCAACTGCGTTTGCGGGAGAACCGTGCCATACCTTATATATTGTTCATCCTGTCTTACGTGGCCTGTCTTCATTTGATGTTCCGTATGCACATGCCGCGTTATATGTGCGGTATTTTAGTGTCGGCTTTGCTGATACAGATGGTATGCGTCATTGTGAATGTGTGGTGGAAAATCAGCATGCATTCGGCCGGGGCAGGTGGTGTGATCGGTGCGTTAGTGGCTTATTCGGTACTGTTCATGTTCAATCCTGTTTGGTGGCTGTGTGTTACGGTACTGATATCTGGAGCTGTGGGGACAGCACGTATGTTGCTCCGTCAGCACAGTCTGGCGCAAGTGGTGGCCGGTACCCTCGTGGGAGTGGTTTGCGGTTTTGCCGGTATAATTTTATTATAGAAAACGAGTTCAATTAAAAAATCAGATAAGTCATGAAACCAGTTGTAAGTATTATCATGGGCAGTACGTCCGACCTTCCGGTGATGGAAAAGGCTGCCAAGTTCTTCGATGAGATGGAAATCCCTTTCGAGATGAACGCTTTGTCGGCCCATCGGACACCGGCCGAGGTGGAGGCTTTTGCCAAAGAGGCTGCCGGACGCGGCCTGAAAGTAATTATTGCGGGAGCGGGGATGGCAGCGGCTTTGCCGGGTGTGATAGCAGCCAATACGACGTTGCCCGTCATCGGGGTTCCTATCAAGGGGATGCTGGACGGTTTGGATGCCATGCTTTCCATTATCCAGATGCCTCCCGGCATACCGGTGGCTACGGTGGGTGTAAACGGAGCGCAGAATGCCGCCATTCTGGCCGCACAGATGCTGTCGCTGGCTGATGAAGGACTGGCTTTGCGTTTGGCGGGTTATAAAGAAAACCTGAAGCAGAAGATTGTAAAGGCCAATACGGAACTGGCCGATGTGAAGTATAAGTTTAAGTGCAATTAAAGACAGACGGATGAACTTGTTTGATTACCGACGCAGGGAAACCGGTGAAGTGCAGATCGGCGGTAAGCCGTTGGGTGGGAACCATCCGATTCGGGTGCAGAGCATGACGAACACTTCTACGATGGATACCGAGGCCTGTGTGGCTCAGACGTTACGCATTGCCGAAGCCGGAGGAGATTATGTACGTCTGACGACCCAAGGGGTGCGTGAGGCCGAGAACTTGCGGAACATCAACGCCGGTGTACGTGCGGCAGGCTGTGCGGTACCTTTGGTGGCCGACGTGCATTTCAATCCGAAAGTGGCCGATGTGGCAGCTTTGTATGCTGAGAAGGTACGTATCAATCCCGGAAACTATGTGGACGCAGCCCGTACGTTCAAGCATCTTGAATATACGGACGAGGAGTATGCGCAGGAGTTGAAAAAGATAGAGGAGCGTTTCGTTCCTTTCTTACGCATTTGCCGTGAGAACCATACGGCCATCCGCATCGGTGTGAACCACGGTTCGTTGAGCGACCGCATCATGAGCCGCTATGGAGATACGCCGGAAGGTATTGTGGAGAGTTGCATGGAGTTCCTGCGCATTTGTGTGAAGGAAGATTTCAAGGACGTGGTGGTGTCCATCAAAGCCAGCAACACGGTGGTGATGGTACGTAGTGTGCGTTTGTTGGTCGATGCCATGGAGCGTGAAGGAATGCGTTTTCCTTTGCATTTGGGTGTGACCGAAGCCGGCGACGGTGAGGACGGACGTATCAAGAGTGCCGTAGGCATCGGGGCTTTGTTGGCAGACGGTATCGGTGATACGGTCCGTGTGTCATTGAGCGAAGCTCCGGAGGCTGAAATTCCGGTGGCACGTAAGTTGGTGGATTATGTGCTCCGTCGGGACGGTGCCATGATGATACCGGCAGCCGAAGCGGAGGATTTCGATTACTTGAACCCCGTACGGCGGAAAACGCGGGCCGTGCGTAATATCGGAGGAGACCATGTGCCTGTTGTCATAGCCGACCGTATGGACTTGGCTGCTTCCGGCAGATTGAAAGGTTTCAAAGCTCATCCCGATTTTCGTCCCGACTACATTTATTGCGGCCGTAATCTGCCTCCCGTGGAAGAGCGTGAGGGGGATTATATCGTGGATGCGGATGTCTGGACCGGTGAACCCGGTACGTATCCGGCTTTTCCTTATAATATGCTGCCTTTCATGAGCCAGTGTACAGCCGATTTGAAGTTTCTTTTCCTTTCATACGGAGCTTTGAATGAAGAAGTGCGTGCCTGCCTGAAATATCATCCGGAGGTGGTGGTGATTTCTCAAAGCAACCATCAGAACCGTTTGGGCGAGCATCGTGCTCTGGTGCACGAACTGACGCGTGAAGGTTTGCAGAACCCCGTGGTCATTTTCCAGCAGTACGCCCACGGGCAGGAGGAAAAGGAGGATTTCCAGATAGAGAGCGCAGCCGACATGGGAGCCTTGCTCTTCGACGGTCTTTGCGACGGCCTGTACCTATATAATAATGGTACGTTGGAGCATCGCGATATAGACGCCACCGCATTCGGCATCCTCCAGGCTGCCCGTTTGCGGACGACCAAGACGGAATATATCTCTTGTCCCGGTTGCGGGCGTACGCTCTATGACCTGCAAGACACGATAGCGCGTATCAAGGCGGCCACCGGGCATCTGAAAGGCCTGAAGATTGGCATCATGGGCTGTATCGTGAACGGTCCCGGCGAGATGGCGGATGCCGATTACGGTTATGTGGGGGCTGCGCGTGGTAAAGTCAGCTTGTATAAGAAAAAAGAATGTGTGGAGCGGAACATTCCGGCGGAAGAAGCTGTGGAGAAACTGCTCCGTCTGATCCGGGAGAACGGAGACGACCCGGAATATGCATCATAGACCATCAAATACATTGATTATGGAACAAAAATTGTTTATCTATAATACGCTTTCCCGTAAAAAGGAAGAGTTCAAACCCATCACGCCGGGGCGTGTCGGGATGTATGTCTGCGGGCCGACAGTATATGGGGATGCCCATCTGGGACATGCCCGTCCGGCCATTACGTTCGACCTGCTGTTCCGTTACTTGCAGCATATCGGTTATAAAGTACGCTATGTGCGTAATATTACGGATGTGGGGCATTTGGAGCACGATGCCGACGAAGGAGAAGACAAGATTGCCAAGAAGGCTCGTTTGGAGGAATTGGAGCCGATGGAGGTGGCACAATACTACACGAACCGTTTCCATGCGGCCATGGAGGCTCTGAATGTGTTGCCGCCCAGCATCGAACCGCATGCTACCGGGCATATCATCGAGCAGATAGAACTGGTGAAGAAAATCCTGGATAACGGTTATGCCTACGTCAGTGAGGGCAGCGTGTACTTCGATGTGGAGAAATACAACAAGGCGCATCATTACGGCAAGCTTTCCGGACGCAATCTGGAGGATGTCATCAACAACTCCCGGGCTTTGGACGGCGTGGGAGAGAAGCATAACCAAGTGGATTTCGCTTTATGGAAGTGTGCCCAGCCGCAACATATCATGCGTTGGCCCAGTCCGTGGAGCAACGGTTTCCCCGGTTGGCATTGCGAGTGTACGGCCATGGGTCGCAAGTACTTGGGCGACCATTTCGACATCCACGGTGGAGGAATGGACCTGATTTTCCCACACCATGAGTGTGAAATCGCACAAGCCGTGGCCAGCCAGGGCAGCGACATGGTGAACTATTGGATGCACAACAACATGATTACCATCAACGGGCAGAAGATGGGCAAGAGTCTGGGTAATTTCATTACTTTGGCACAGTTCTTCAGCGGTGAGCACGAAAGCCTGACGCAGGCTTACAGTCCGATGACCATCCGTTTCTTCATTCTTCAGGCTCATTATCGCAGTACGGTGGATTTCAGTAATGAAGCTTTGCAGGCCAGTGAGAAAGGATTGGCCCGCCTGATGGAGGGCATAGCCAATCTGAAGCGGATTACCCCGACAGCGGGTGGCAGTGTAGAGATGGCGTATGTGGACGAACTTCGCCGGAAGTGCTACGAGGCGATGAACGACGACCTGAATTCACCCATCGTCATCAGCCACTTGTTCGATGCCTGCCGTGTCATCAACACGGTGGTAGACCAAAAAGCTACGATGGCCGGTGATGTATTGGCCGCCTTGACCGAAGTGTTCCATACCTTTGCTTTCGACATTCTCGGTTTGAAAGAAGAGACGGGAGGCGGAAGCGGACGTGAAGAAGCTTTCGGCAAAGTGGTGGATATGCTTTTGGAACAGCGTATGATAGCCAAAGCCAATAAGGATTGGGCTACCAGTGATAAAATCCGCGATAACCTGGCCGCTTTGGGCTTTGAGGTGAAAGATACGAAAGACGGTTTTACCTGGAAACTGAATAAGTAAATCCGGGTCTACTTTTCCGGTTAAGCCGGATGGATATGAATTGCGCACGTAGGGGAATACCTTTACGTGCGTAGTTTATTTTGCAGGCCGATAGCTTGGGGGATTGTTTCGTTGCCGGAGTATTCCGCCTTTCCGGAACGGTCTGGATATGGAAAGGGGCAGCCCTTCATGGACTGCCCCAAAACCGGGAAACGTCTTGTAGTTCCGTTCCTCTTCGAATGGGAAACCTTAAAACTCGTTACCCCAGATGTCTTTGAACTTCTCCATGTTGGTCAACACCTCAATGTCCCCGTCAGCAGGATCATCGAAACGGGGAGGGATGGGGCTGCCTACCATCATCATCTGGTCGGTTTCCACATGGCATATTGAAATCTCAGGTTGGATATATTTGCTCTTTTCCATAATCTTTTTCATTGTTTTTGGTTTTCAAATCTTTGGTTTATTTTACGGCTTTCTTCGTGCCGTTCACGATGTAGATTCCTTTGGAAAGGCCTTCGAGAGCCTGACCTAACTTCACATTCTCACGTACGAGTATGCCGTTGAGGTCGTATACGTTCACCAAGGCATCTTCTGCCACGATTCCGTTGATGCCGGTTTCAATGCCCGGGAGAAGCAGAGCCACGATGTTGGCTTCGGCCACGTCGGCATTGATGTAGGCGCGGTAAGGCTTGATGGTGGGTTCGCTGCCCGCGGCCACCTTGTAGAATCCTACTTTACCCTCTTGGTTCTGGAGCACGTAAGTGTTGGTAACGGCTTTTTGCTGTGTGAAGGTACCCGTCATCAGTCCGGCTGCATATTGGTCTTGCAGGGCCATACCGTAGTCGGAGAAGTCGTGAGTGTCCCCGTCCTTGCCTTTTATGATGTACGGCGTGTGTGCCTCGATGCTTTCAGCTTTCTCCAAGACCAATGCCGTGGATGTTCCTACCGGAACTTCTGTACCCGTGCAACTGTACACTTCGAAGCCTTCCGGGATTTCTGCGTCGAACGGCAGGATGAGCGTGCACCAACCCGCAGCCGTGATGGACAAGGGTACGTTGGCTTTTTCCGCTTTCACGAGAGACAGGTCGGAAAGATTGTTCGTGGTGAAGAAGCCGTCATCGCTTGTACTTCCGATGTTGCTGCCATGGAGGGTATTTTTCAGTTTGTACACACCTTCACCAGCCAAGCTGATTTCGAACGGTAATGCTTTTTCGGCTTCTTTCGTTGCGCGGATACGATCATGCCGTGTGCTCACGTTGCCCCCGTCCATATATCCGGCCAAGGCTTGTGTGCTAAAGTAGCGGGTGTTGCCCTCTTCGTCGATGAAGCTGATCGTGTATTGGTTCTTTTGTCCCTCCACCGGAGTAAACTTGAGAGCCTGCGCGTAGTTAGCATTCACGATGTGGTACCATTTCAGGTCATATTCTCCGTCCTCAGCCTTGGCTTCGTTGTAAACCGGAGACACAGCGTTGTTCTTATATCCGAAACCTTCCGAGATGTTGGCGATGCAGAAGAGTTCGCCTTCCTTCGGGGCATTGAGTGTCGGGTGCTTCAATGCTTGTATCGCTTCTTCCAAGGCCTTGGTGGCTGCTTCTATCTCATCGACTTTTTCTGATGATTCGTAGATGCCGTTGGCTTCGTCAAAGACTTTGTCGAATACATCTATGGCCGTTTCCGGGATTTGGAAAGCTTCCGTGCCCACGTTGGTTTCGGTATCCATGCTGCCGGCTTCCTCTAATTTGGCATGGAGTGCTTCTTTGGCTTTGGCAGAAGCTTCTGCGTCAGTCAGTTTGGAGAGGTATTGCAGTTGGATGTTGGTGATTCCGGTCCAATTCGCATCTGTTGTGTTCAAGCCGACAGTCAGTTTGCCTTCGTCCACGATGACATCTTCTATCGTAGGATTCGTGAACAAGGCAGTGCTGTTGTCCATTTTCACTTCCTTGTCGTTGCTCGTGAAACTAGTGTTTCCATTAACCGTAGTGAAGGCGTATGCTGAAACCTTATAGTGTCCGTTGGGGAGCTCGTTGCGTGTATAGGTGATAGTGGCCGTGTAATTTTTGCCGTCCCAAGCTTCCATGAATCCAGTTTTCTGCAAGTCGCCGTTGTTTTTTTCTGCCGAGTTCTTGTATGTGAAATTCTGGATGTTGCCTTCGGTTACGTTTTTGCTCCATCCGTTGTCCGAGTTGTTGGCCTCGTTCATGAGAAAGGTGTAGTCGAAAGGATAACCCGTTTCAGGTTCTGCACTCAGTACGTAGGTTTCACATGCTGTCTGCAAGGCCTGGGTGGCTTCTTGGATGGCTTCAGCCGTGGTGGCCGCATCTAAGGCTGCCTGGGCATCGCTCATGGCCTTTTGGAATGCCTGTTTTACACTTTCTTCTGCGCTTGAGTGTCCGGCATAGCCTTGGCAGGTTGCCATGAGGGTTTTGAATGCTTCGGTGGCCGGTGCTGTTTCTTCTGCCAACGCAATGGCTTGGGTCAGTGCGGCAATGGCTGCATTCAGGCTTTCTTCCGTGGCTTGGGCACTATTCCCTTGGGTGATGGCTGCATTTACGATGGCTGCAATGCCTTTGGGGCAGTTCTCCACGTATGCCTTAGCCTCCTCTATCTTTTCTTTCAGTGTGGCTTGCAGTTGTTCTATACTGGCAGCTCCCAAGTATTGCAATTTGAAGTTCTTGAAAGACACCCAATTGAAATTAGCATTGGCCACTTTTATACCGAAAGTCAGTACACCGTCTGTTCCTACCGTGCCTTTCACTGTATATGTACCGTAAACGCCGTTAGTACAGGGATTTCCGTTGCAAGCATTCGTGCTACCTTCGTTGGCATAAAGTGTGGCTCCGGATGGGGTATCTCCTCCGGCGGCTTCGTTCAGTACACGAATCAAGCCGCTTACTTCGTAAATACCCGGTATCAGATGGCTGACTGTATGGCTGATAGTGGCGTTTGCAGCCTTGTTTTCTTTTCCTACGTGGTCTTCGATGAAAGGAGTCGTCATGCCGCTTCCGTCTTTTTCACCTTCTGTAGACCAAGTGTTGACTTCAAACGTATTTCCTCCTTCGATATTCCAACCACCGAGGGCATAATAGTTGGAAGTGGTAATCAGTCCGCTCACATCCATGGGCTTGTTTTCGCTCACGTTCTCTATTTGATAGAGGCGCAGATTGTCCCAAGCGATGTCCGAACGTCCGTTGTTTCTCATATTCTGTACAAGAGAAATGGTTACGGTGGTGGGTTCCGTCACGGTGAACATCGTGCCTAATTCGTTCCATGCAGCATTGACCATGTAAGCGTCGTTCCCGGGGTTGGAACCATTGTTCGCTATGGAGTAAGCCCGTCTTACGGCGGGATTTTCACCCAAAAGGTTCGAGGCGGCATCGTTTACTTTGATACCGATGGTCGTACCGTTATTGTTCGCATTGTTGTTGTTGGAATAGTCCGCCGCTTTATAGTCGATGACGGCATAATAAGTTCCGGCAGGCAATTCTTTCGAAGTGGTGGTTTTCAATTCAGAGTCCTTGTTGCCCCAACCTTGACGGTTAAAGTAATAATAGGTGCCTTCTGTCGGTTTGATTTTGCCTGAGCCGTCGGCAGGGAAACCCGTGGAAGAACCGCTTTCCTCGCTTTCCACTTGATAATTTGAATTGTTAGCCCCCAATTTGGCTACATCCCATCCGTACAGACCGCTTTCCAATTTTGTTTTTACCGCCACGTCAGTTGTTCCGTCCGCAGCTTTTAAAGTCTCAAAAGACGGATTGACGAGATACTCTTTAGTGACATCAGTCTGGGCTTGTGCGATGCCCAATGCAGAGCAGAAAGCCAATGCACTTAGTACTTGTTTTTTCATTTGATTTAGAAATTAGTTAATGTTTTATATGAAACTCTCTATAGGTATTCGTTTTAGGTTGTGATGAGGCTGTTTTTCCGGCGTGTTTTTCAGTCGCTCTCTTAGGGAGAGATAAACCGATATTGGCAAGAATTTAAGTGTCACCGCTGCAAATGTATGGATTTACAATGATATAAGCAATAAATCGGGACATTTTTTTCGTATTTCTCCTCATAATTTTGTTTTCGTTTGCGTACACAATGTTTGATGATACAATACTCCCTTCTTTATAATTCATTATATATAAACATACTAACACAGACGGTTTATCTCTCCCTAAGAGATAAACCGTTTTCATCTCCGCTTGAAAATATTTAGCCATGTAGGGGCATGTTCACGAAATGAAATGTCTTCTTTCGGCTATTGAATACCGTTTTAGAGAGTAGGCGATAAGTCCGGGATTTATAAATTGACAGAATGTTAAAGAGGCAGGTGCGAGATTCGCGTATTTGTGGACAAGGTGGAGGGGAGCGCGGAAAACACGAGTATTTCGGGGGCGGGGTATTGACATTCGGAACAGTTTCGGTCATAATGGCTTACAAGGTACGGGGCAGTATGCGGTACACGGTTTACAAAACTGACTCTCAAGTTAGTGCAGTGAGGAAAACGCTTACTTTTTGATTTCGGTTTTAACGTTTCGGGAATGGAGCAACGGGAAAGAAAAATCCGTTCTCGACAGGCCGGACAGACACTTTCAGGGCGTTTTCAGGGCAAAAAACAGGGGCTGAGAAATCGTTCGCCGCAGATTAGAATTTCTCTTTCAGCCCAACGAAAAACTATTCGGCTGAGAAAAATCGGGAAAATGGGGTAGAAATGATTCCATATGGCAGTTCCGTCAATTCCTTTTTAAGGAATACCGTTCTAAATAGTCCATTCCATCTGTCTTTGCCGTAAGGATAAAACATCTGAAAACTATCATTTTGCACGGTGTTACGGGAATGTATAATCAAAATGAATGTTTAGGTTTGTTTTTCACGTAGCTCGGTTATTAAGTCGTTGACAATATAAGTATCGCTCATCAAATGCAAACCGTAATGCTCATCGTGCAACATACGACATACGTCAGATTCGTAAAACAATTCTAAAGCACGGTCATAATCTACGTCCAATGTTTCAGCAAGTTGGTCGATGACCCTTGCTATTTTGTTCCAAAGTAAGAAGTCCAGCATGTCCGGTTCAAATTAGTTTCTCGTTAGTGATATACTGCAAGTTGGCATTTAAAATGTCTTGTGAAAGAATACAAACTTGGAAGTTCGGCTTTTGGTAAGCCAGTTTGGATAACGTATGTGCCACGTCGGCATAACCATTGATATATGCTTCAACGGCATCAATCACACGGTCATTGGCTATACCCCCTTCTACGATGTCGAATCCTTTCCATGGCATTTCTCCTTTTCGGCTTGCCACTATGAAGTCTAACCATTCTTTGTCATAAGCGGAAAAGACTTTTTTAATACATTTGTCTGGTTCGTGGAAGAGATAAGTATTGAGATACGCATGGGACGTGTTTTTGATGGTTCGGATGCGCAATGCCCATCGTTCGGCCTGTTCGCGTAGAGGGGTCAGGTAAAATCCCGGACCAAAATCCAAATCCCGACGGCCTATGCTTGCCAAAGGTTGTTCTACGATAACGGAAGAACCGTGATAAAGTGTCCTGTCCATCATTATTCCCTCCAGTTCTTTTCACGATTTAACAATGCCTCTACAACATCTTCGGCCACGGCTTTCCGGCTTTCGGTATGCAAAGTGTCGTAGCAATCCCGGATGAGGTCTTTCATCAATCCGGTACGCTCCAGTCTCCGTCGCATTTCCGTAGCGGTGACACCTAATTTTTCGGCAGAGACTTCGATGGCCAGTACCGTGAAAGCCAGCTTGTCGAATTCCGGAGTGCGTGGTTTCATCTCCATAGCTTTCTTGTTTGAATATGGTTAGTATCGTGACAAAGATAGGTGTTTTTTGTGTTTTCTACGTGATTGGGTTGGAAAAAATAACGAAAGATAATAATAAGGTGGAATGGCAAAAAAGCGCGGATGACTGCCCTATGGTGCAGGGCAACCATCCGCGTGGAACGTCCGTTTGCGGGAAAATCCCGGACGGGGGTTAGCAATACATATTCACGATGGCCTCGTAGAGTTCCTGCTTACCGCTGGTCTGAGCCGGTTCGCCTTGGGTCTTGGCGTATGCCACTACGTCTTCGAGCGAAAGCTTACCTTCTTCGAACTCCTTGCCCTTGCCGGCATCGAAGCTGGCATAACGGTCGGCTACCATTTGTTTGATGGGTGATTTCTCCAACAGTTCGGCGGCGTTCTCCAAGGCACGTGCCATGGCATCCATACCGGCGATGTGGGCGATGAAGATGTCTTCCAAGTCGGTAGAGTTGCGACGAGTCTTGGCGTCGAAGTTCGTACCGCCGTTGCCAAAGCCGCCGTTGCGGATGATTTGCATCATGGCTTGGATAAGTTCGTAATTGTCGATAGGGAACTGGTCGGTATCCCATCCGTTCTGGTAGTCACCACGGTTGGCGTCAATGGAACCCAACATGCCTGCGTCTACGGCGCAAGCCAGTTCGTGTTCGAACGTGTGCCCGGCCAATGTGGCATGGTTCACCTCGATGTTCACCTTGAAGTCCTTCTCCAAGCCGTGTGCACGCAAGAAACCGATAACCGTTTCCGTGTCCACATCGTACTGGTGCTTGGTCGGTTCCATCGGTTTCGGCTCGATGAGGAACGTGCCTTTGAAGCCTTTGGCGCGGGCGTAGTCGCGGGCGGCCTTCAGCATCTGTGCCAGATGTTCCTTTTCACGCTTCATGTCGGTGTTCAGCAAGCTCATGTAGCCTTCGCGTCCGCCCCAGAACACGTAGTTGCTTCCGCCCAGTTCGATGGTGGCGTCGATGGCATTCTTGATTTGTACGGCTGCGCGTGCCACCACGTTGAAATCCGGGTTGGTGGCTGCACCGTTCATATAGCGTTCGTGTCCGAATACGTTGGCCGTACCCCAAAGATTCTTGATGCCCGTAGCCTGCATCTTTTCCTTGATATAAGCCACGATGGCCTTCATGTTGGCTTCATATTCCTCGATGGAATTGCCTTCGGAGATGAGGTCCACGTCGTGGAAGCAGAAATATTCGATACCCAGTTTCTCCATGATTTCAAAACCGGCGTCAGCCTTCTGTTTGGCAACGGTCAGGGCATCGGCGCCCTGGTTCCAGGGGAACGTCTTCGTGCCGCCACCGAATTGGTCACCGCCTTCTGCACAAAGGGTGTGCCACCAAGCCATGGCAAATTTCAACCAGTCTTTCATCTTCTTACCCATGATGACCTTTTCGGCATCATAATAGCGGTATGCCAATGGGTTTTTGCTCTCTTTTCCTTCGAATTTAATCTTTCCGATACTCGGAAAATACTCTTTCTGTGCCATAATTTTCTTCGTTTAAAATAAGGTTTATGAAAATAATTTTGAATTTAATGGATTTGTTCGATGCTTCGGAGTACGTTTAACCAACGTTGGTAAGCCTCTTCGTAGGCCGGTTGCAAGGCGGTATCCGGATCGATGACCTTCAGCCGTTCGAGCGAGGAGAACGCTTCGCGGTTGTCTTTATAGATACCTGCGCCTATGCCCGCTCCTTTGGCCGCACCTACGGAGCCGTCTGTCTCATACAGCTCGATGATGGCACCCGTCACTCCTGCCAATGTGTTGCGGAAGAGGGGGCTGAGGAACATATTGGCTTGTCCGGCGTGGATTTTGTTCACATCCATGCCCATGCCTTTCATCACGTCGATGCCGTAGCGGAAAGAGAAGACAATGCCTTCCTGGGCGGCGCGCACGATGTGGTTGCGGCCATGGATATTGAAATTGATACCATGCACGGCGCAGCCCGTTTCCTTGTTTTGCATGACACGTTCGGCTCCGTTGCCGAAAGGAATGATGCTGAGGCCTTCGCTGCCCACGGGCACGTTCTCGGCCATGCGGTTCATCTCTTCGTAGCTGCATCCTTCGGGTACGACATTACGGCGCACCCATGAATTCAGGATACCGGTGCCGTTGATGCAAAGCAATACGCCGAGGCGCGTCTGTTCCGTGGCGGGGAATGCCGCGCGGTTGTAAGTCCCTGCGGCGTGGTTGACGTGGGCGAAAGTGTTGACACGCGAGAGCGGGTCGTAATTCACCGTTCCGTTCACGCCATACACTACGCCCGAAGTGCCGGCCGTAGAAGCGATTTCACCGGGATTGAACACGTTGAGCGAAAGGGCATTGTTTGGTTGGTCGCCCGCACGGTAAGTCACGGGTATGCCGGCCTTGATGCCTAACTCTTCGGCTACGGTCTCCGTCACCCGTCCCTGTTCGCTGAAGGTGGGGCGTATTTCGGGAATCAGGTCCATGCTGAAGCCGTAGTATTCCATCAGCTCCTTGCAGACGCAGTTGTGCTTGAAGTCCCAGAACATGCCTTCCGAGAGCCCGGAGACGGTGGTGCACGCCGTACCCGTCAGCCTCATGGCAATGTAGTCGCCGGGCAGCATGACCTTGTCTATTTTCTCATATACCTCCGGTTCGTGTTCCTTCACCCATGCCAGTTTGCTGGCGGTGAAGTTGCCCGGTGAGTTCAGCAGGTGGCTCAGGCAAAAGTCTGCGCCCAACGTTTCCATGGCTTTTTGCCCGTAGGGGACAGCCCGGGAGTCGCACCAGATGATGGCCGGGCGCAGGGCTTTTTGTGTGCGGTCTACACATACCAAGCCGTGCATCTGGTAACTGATACCGATGGCGGCCAGCCCTTCTTTCAGGGCGGATACCGGCCGGCCGGCCTTTTCGGCGGTAGCGGCCATGGCTTCGGCCGTGGCACTTTTCAGGTAGTTCCACCACGATTCGGGTTCTTGTTCCGCCCACCCGGCCTTCAGGCTCAGGATGGGAGCTTCCTGCTTGGGGTAAAAGGCTGTGCTCAACGTCTTTCCGGTTTGCGCGTCCACCACACAAGCCTTGACCGAAGAGCTGCCTATGTCATATCCTATCAAATACATAACAACAGATGTGTTTTTGTTTAACGGTATTGTTGATAGGTGCAAATATAAGTGAGTTTTCCCGTCGGCGGTTCGTCCGGAGGTTAAAAAAATCTTGTGTCGGGACGGGAAAAGCGGTTTTTCTGATTTATATCAGATTTATAGGCTTCGGGCGTTTTGTACTTGAATGAAAAAACCGTATCTTCGTCATACGGATTGTAAAGATGCAGAGCTGGATATGGAAAAGGGTTTGACCGCAGACAAGATACCGTCTTTTGCCACATTGTCCGACGAGGAACGCCGGGCGTTGTCGGATATTCTGGTCGTGCAGAAAGTCCGGAAGAAACAGATGGTAGTGAAAGACGGGCAGGTATGTCATTACATGTTTTATGTGTGCAAAGGATTGTTGCGCCAGTTCTATTTCAAAAACGGGCGTGAAATCACGGAGCATTTCACTTGCGAGGGCAACATTGCCTATTGTATAGAAAGCATTTTCAAGAACAAACCGTCGCACTTGATGATGGAAGCATTGGAAAACAGCGAGTTGTGCCTCATACCGTACGCCGGTCTGGTGGAGCTTTCCTTATTATATAAAGGTATAGCCGAATGGTTGCGTCATTTTCTGGAAAACAATCTGATTCTGCATCAGGTGAAAGCCGATTCATGGCGTTTCGAATCGGCCCGCGAACGCTACGAACGCTTTTTGAGAGAATTCCCTACGGTGGCAGGCAGGGCCTCGGTCAACGACATGGCGTCTTACCTGCTGATGACTCCCGAGTCATTGAGCCGGGTACGTTCGGCGGTGTCGAATGTGGCAGGGAAAAAATCGGGTTATATTCAAAAAATAGAAGAAGAATGAAAAGAACATTTGAAGAGGCGTTGGAGCATCGCCGTAGTTATTACTCCATAGGAAGCAGTTCGCCCGTGTCGGACGAAGAGCTCATACGTGTGGTCCGTCAGGCAGTGAAACACGTTCCGTCGGCATTCAACTCACAATCGACGAGAATCGTGTTGTTGTTGGGCGACGAGCACAAAAAACTTTGGGATATCGTGAAAGATACCTTGAAAGCGCGTATTCTGGCCGAGGCTTTTGTCAAGACGGAGGCTAAGATTGACGGTTGTTTTGCCAGTGGCCACGGTACGGTGTTATATTTTGAAGACATGTCTGTGGTAAGAGGGTTGCAGGATGCTTTTCCTTCTTACAAGGATAATTTTCCGACGTGGGCCCAACATACTTCTGCAATGCACCAGTTTGCCATTTGGGCGATGTTGGAAGAACGGGGATTGGGAGCTTCCCTTCAACATTATAATCCTTTGATAGACGAGGAAGTCCGCCGTACATGGGAGTTGCCTGAAGATTGGATGCTGATAGCGGAAATGCCTTTCGGGGTCCCGACCGGTGAACCGGGAGACAAGGATTTTGGAGACGTGGACAAGCGCATGAAGGTTTTCCGCTGAGGAGGCCTTCTACAGCGGTCTGTAATTTACCATAATCGTTGTTTTCCATCTACCATTTCAAAGATTCGTTCATCATTTCCACGTGAATGGTTACGAAGATAGAGTAATGCTCCTTCGGGAGCATTATAAGATAAGGAGTCCGATGTTGCGGTTTGTTTTCCTAAAGATTCCCAACCGTTTGTTTGGGCGTAGAATAATTCATATAGGTCTCCTTTACGGATAAAATTGTCTCGGTTGCGTGGAGAAAAGGTTATTTTCTGAATCTGTACAGGGTGGCCGGAATCCAATCCGACCCAACCGCCTGACGGCTCACGGTAATCCATGGATGTATACGGGTCGCCATCAAATACATTTTGGAATTGGTTAACGATATTTCCGGCTACTGCCCCCGGGGGGCTTATCAGTATGCCTTGTAATGCGGAGGTGTCTGACGCTGATTGATAGAACGCCAGTTCTGAAATATTGCAATGGCGTGTTGGAGGACCGTAATATCGGACATAACGGTATGGTTTGCTTTTGGGAAGTCGGGCGGTATTGATTAAACGTGGAGGGCGTTCAGTAATGATGTGGATTGTGTCCTTCCCTCTGAAATTCGGGTGATTGCTTGCCTCGAATATTCCTCCTACCATATGGGCTTGGAAGTCCTCTTTAAATTTTTGTAATAATGTGATGGAGTGTTTTTTACCAGAAGGTCGAAAAAAACGTATGTTACCGCTATACTTTTCGAGTAGAAATGGCAAGGAAATAAAAAGGGGCTTTTGATTCCTACATACAGCCAATTTGAAAATGACAGATCCTTCGACATTGTTAATGCGTATGGTGTCGTGTTCAAAACGTCCATACGCAACGGGCAACCAGTGCATTTGTGAACTCATACATAAATAGACCGTTTCTCCATCCTGAGGCTTGACAGTAAGGCTATCAGCACTGATTCGTAACTGGTGGTTAATTTTATTTGCGTAAATAGCTGTCACATCACGCATTAATGGCTTGCGGAAATTTTTAGGTACATTCAGCATATCGAACTTCAAATCTTGTTGAATGTTCCGGTTCAGGCTGAACGTTTCCCTATAAACTTTGCCTTTTGGATCCCAATAAGTCTCAGCCTTTTCTAAATTTTTGGAATTTTGTCCGATGGATGTGAAGTAGGTACTGTCGTTCTCATCTAAAATGAAATTCCAATAGTGGGGTACATTCTTATCTCCCCGTACCAACATTTTATCGCAACCACCTGGTAGTCCCAATGCTCGAAATACATATATAACCAAATCTGTTAGTTCTCGGCAATTTCCGGCACGCCATCTCACCAAATTGGGGCCGACGTTGGGACCATCTGGAAATATGCCAGTGAAGAAAATGGGAGCATTCGATAGGGAATCCATTAGAATCTGGGTTACGGCTCGGATATCGCTTCCGTACGGTGTGTTTCGAATACTATCCAACATCGGGTTGTATCGTTTGTATATTTCCTCACGCCATTCCATCAGTTCTTCATTGCCGATTCGGTATGGCAGAATATATTCCAGAAAGTTTTCGAACGTTACATATTTGCCCCAAGGCTGTTCGCGCCATACTTTGAAAGAAAAGTCTATATTGTGTATCAGATAATCTGCTTTCACGGAAGTTATGTCGTAAACAGCATCCAAGGCTTTGAATTTGAATTTTCCATCTTTTTGGATGATGGAGTCACGTACGAAAGTAGGACCCCTCCATGCGCTTACGGAGAAACGTTCAAAGTATTGGAAATATTTTTTCAATTCTTCTCCTTGATAGGAATAATGATAGGGCATATTTTCTATCAGGAACTGGGCTGCCCGTAGTTTTAAGCTGTCGTTTTGATAATATTCCAGTACTTTTTCAAGTTCCTTACGGTTCTTTCCGGCTTGTATCAAGGCTTGTTCCAACGGAGTTTTTGTGCATGCGGCCAAAATACATAAGGCCGCCATGCACATTAATGGCCAGATATGGTTTCTGTATTTCATTCTTGTGTGTACGGACTGTTATTCTTTCTCTATTAATCCTTCGTCCTCCAAAATCTTCTTATATTGGTAATAATCATATAATTTCTGTTTCCAAATCTCCGAGTCATCTTCATTTTCATTCGTAGGGGAGATAGTACACTCCTTTTCCCGTATGACGTGCGATGGGGCATCGACTTCTTCAGGTGTGATTTCTATGACTTCGATTTCCACTTCATCTCCTACATGGATGTCTCCTCCGTGCCAACTCCAATGCTCACTTTCGTTGGTATATCCGGACGGACACCATATCGCTCCCCACCAACGGGAAAACTCAAAGGAAATGGTACATCCTTCAGGCAAACCGACTTTGTGGGTTTGATAGCCCCATGTACTGCTTTTTATGATAAAACCTTTCATTCCTCCTTTATTTTATAAGTCCTTTCTCTTTTAACTCATCTTTAAGCTGCTCGTAGCGTGCTTTCATCTTTTTCCTGTCACTTTGTTGAGTGATAAGTGGTTGTGATGTTTGCTTCGTTTCTACGATGCGTATTTTGATTTTATCTCCTATTTGCAAAGGGCGGTCCATCCAAGTATACCTCTCTTTGAAGCTACTACCGGCTGCTACCATCCAGTCACCGGTTTTGCTTCCGCATGATACGAAGATGTAAGCGAATTTGTAAGTACCGATAGTGACAGCTTCTTTTTCGTTAAAGGTGATATTTGCTCCTATCATAGTTTTATCTTTATATCAACCCTTCGTCTTCCAAAACTTTTTTAAGTTTTTGGTAAGTCTTTAACTTGAATTGCCAATTCTCAGGAGAATCATCCTTTTCTTGGGAGTTCGGACAGGAATGGGGCTTTTTGAGTACAGGTGGTGTCGCCTCATCAAATTCCGCAAACTCTATTTCTATTTTGTCCCCTACATGGAGTTCTCCACCTTTCCAAATCCAATGCATTTCTTCTTTGGGATTGTAACCTCCAATGCTCCAATAGCAATATTTGTCTCGTTCCATGGCATTAACCGCGATACCGACTCCCCCCTCTGACATACCTATTTTACAGGTTTCACCGTTCCAAGTAGTGCTTTTTACAATCAATCCTTTCATTGTTTCAGTCTTCTTTTGCGATTAAACCTTTTTCTTCCAGTTCCTTTTTAAGTTGTTCGTAGCGTGCCAACATCTCTTTACGGTCCTGTTTCTCGGTTTTTATAGTGGGAGATGGGGTTAAGGTTTCCACGATTTGGATTTTCACTTTGTCTCCTTGGCGCGGAACGACACTGATCCAATGGTAACTGTTGGAGTAATCAAGTCCATGTGCATAGATATAACCCGTGTCGTCTTGCCTCATCGCCGTATCAAGCAGAACAAAAGAAAAATTCTCTGCCGCGACCGTGACGGGAGTATCGTTATTGATTTGAATTTCTAGTCCGAGCATAGTGGGGATATATTGTTTTTTATTTTGCAAAGATACATTTTTCATCGGGAGTCAGACCTTCTGCCGATATATAAATATCTTTGCAGTTGGAATTGTTGTAGAATTCTATAGTTGCAGTACCATTATCGTCTGTTTTTACATTGGGTGTCCAGTAAAGTGTGCGCCGGAAATCCTCCATGGGGGGAAGTTCGCCATAGTTGTTCATTTCGAAAATCGATGGTTTGTTGTATCCTTGGAAATAAGTATATCTGGTTCCCTTTTCCATCTTCCGTTTGGGGGTATTGTGTGTGTAGACGAAGATGGTAACGTGGTTCCGTAGGTCCGGATGGAAATAAAAGGAACGGCTGGCTTCTTCATTTTCGGTGATGTACACGGATTTGGCTTCATTCAGGAAATACGGGAACGGTTCTATGGTGGAACGATTGAGGGTATCCGTATTTGTGGTATCGTCATGGGTGGTCTTATAGAACATATTGTTCAGAATCCATACGATGTTTCTGTTTTTATATCTTAAATCGGACTGGTCTCCCGGAGAAACCAGCCATCCGGGAGTCCCTTCTATGAAGGGGTTCCTTTCAAGTAGCCACTCGTCAAATCCCGGAATGTCTTTTCCTTTGTCCAGTATGTCGTCTGTTTCTTCGTCGCAATCGTAGTAGATGTCTGCCCAATACATTCCTCTTTTTTCTGATTGCCATGCCGCCTTGGCTCCTTCGGAATAATGCCGTCTGGCTTTTACTTTGACTGTGGGCAAAGCATGTAGTTTTTCCGTGATAGGAACGTGGACATGGACGGCGGAGTCATAAGTGGCTTGGAAACGCAAGTTAGGAGCGGGCAAGGGAAGTGCTTCGCATTCGTACGGGGAAAGCTTCCGCTTGTCCGGGCTGAACCGCCTGTCGATGCCGATGAAATATTTTCTTTTCTTTTTTTCCACTTCCGCCGTAATGTGCATGTTCCATTCCCCGTAAAGGTCGGGGAGGTCGAAGCCGTAGAATCCTGTGCTGTCGGTTTGTGTCTCTCCATATTGGATACCGTTGTTTCCGTATAATACGGCTTTCAGGGGGATGTGGTTTATCGGCAGAGATTTGCCGAGGGCTTTGATTCTCCCGAACAGGTATAGTTTGTCTTCAATGGGTTGTATCTCTTTTCCAAAGTCTTTCTGATACGTCATGAGTTTCCAGTCATACCGCCTCCAACCTTGCGTCATCATCAACAGGTCGGCTGCCTTGCGGTGTGTGGAGTCGTCGCTTTCGAAGTAATATTCCGGATGGCGGATATATCCTTTGACTTCTGAAGACAATAACAAGTAACTTTTTATGTGGCCTTGGTTTCCGTTTCCCATGGTGGCCGCGTCCATGGCAGAAAAGGAGAACGAGGCGTGTGGTTGTGTTTGCACCCTAAGTTTGATTAACCCGTATGGGGATAATGACGGAGTTTCCGTTGTTATCCGTATGCTGTCTGTTTCATGCGGATGGGGGTAAATGAAAAACAGCCGTTCGCTGAGAATCTGCCCTTGGCTGTCGAAGACGGTCAGTTGGTTTACCCCTTCGGGCAGGCTGTCGCGGTGGAACTTCATTTGGAAGCCTTCCCTTATGGTCAGTGTGTCGCATGTGGAAAGTTTTCCGTAATGTATGAGGGAATATCCCAACAACCGGTTCTTTATGCTTTCCGTGCCGTGGAGGTCCACGGTCACTTCATCTCCTGCCATACCATTGAGGGACATGACGCACCCCTCCTTTTCCGCTTGGGGCAATGAGAATGTTTGTTCATGGCCATTGGGTTCCGTTAAATGGAGTTGAAAAGTAGATTCGTCGGGCAAGATATCAAAGACACTCCGTCCTTCATTGTCCGTTTGGATGTGGCACAAGGTGTTCCCATCTTTATCTGTGACTTTTCCTTCCGTCCGGATATATTTCCCGTTTTCGTCTGTTACGAGGAAAGCCACTTTGCTTTTCAATCCTTTGACCAGTTTGCCTCCCTCCGGGTAGAAACTTACGTTCAGTTTTTCGGTGGGCTGTATGCTTGTTTCTCTGTAATCCGGCAGCCTATGCCGATAGTTTCTTGAGTCTATGATTTTCCGGTTGTAATTTCCCGGACTGTCAGGTTTACGGAAAATGGGAAAAACGTGCGAAAAGATGTCGGTGTTTCCCCAGTTGGTCATATAGCGTGTATAGGCTCGTACTTCATAGAAGTCCGAGCCGTATATACTGTCAAGTGTGATGTCTCCGTAGGTCTGTCCGTGGTCGTCGATTTTAAGTTTCTTTTTTTTATTACTTCTCCACTCGGATTGACCAATTCCACGTAAAGCACCCTGCTGATATCCGTTGGTTTACAGTCATAAGCTCTTGTCACGTATGCCTTGAACCATATCTTTTCCCCTAAGAAATATCCGGTATTGTCGAAATGCAAGTAAACTTTTTCTTGCATTAAATTCTTTCCGGACAACATGAGGCGTCCCATGTAAGTGAGGAGGCTGTCGCTTGTGGTTAAGCCCTTTGCTTTGTCTTGTGCATGGCTGTGGATATATGTAAAAACAAAAATCGGTATAAGTAACAAGAGTTTATGAATCATAATGGACGTGTTTAGTGAATGTTTTTTTGACCTCTCTGCTTATTCATAACATTCTTTTTTATTGGTTTACAAAGGCAAAGCTATTTCTTTTTGGTGAGTTGTACAACAGGCGGTAACAAGCTTGCGACATAGTGAAAAGCATTCGTTACATTTAACTGTAATTAGGCTTATGTAGAAGGTGGATGGCGGAATGAAGTGAAGGAGGGAAAGAAAAAGAGGATGCACTTCATTTGTGGTGCATCCTCTTTAGGAAATTTATTTAATAATAGCCGTTTGCGGATTACGTACTCCTTTGGCTTCCGTGAGGAAAGCTTTGGCGCTTCCGAAACGTAAGTACATGTCCAGGCGTACGGGCAAGTGGTTTTTGTCGTCGGTGATGTAGAACGTGACCACTTCCTTTTCCTTGCCGTCTTCGTACTCCACGAATGAGAATACGAGGCAGCGGTATTTGGTTTTACTTTCTTCCATTTTGAAATTCTTTTTCCCACGGTAGATGAGTGTTTGTTCTTCCACCTTACCACCGTCGGCCATAGGGAATTTGATTTTCTGTCCTACTTTGTAGTCGGAGGCATCGAATGAGCGTGCCCGGAGCATCATGCTGAGCATGTCGTAGACGCATACGTTGCTTTTCTGGTCGTTCAGACGGATTTCGTCTTTGTGGGTTTTGAAACGTTGCTTGATGTGATTCTTGCCGTCGGGGTAACTGTACCATGCTTCGTCTACTGTGTAGCGGTCGCCTTCCAATGCTCCTTTACGGTAGTAAAAAGGAACCAACTCGTCATTGACAATACTGACCAAGGTGTCGCGTAGTACAAAGAGTTTGTCTGCCATCTTATTACCTTTTGTGATGAGATGGCAGCGATAAGCTTCTTGGCCTTGGTAGCTTGTGTTTTTAATGCTCATATTGGCTGTTCCGACAGTCACCCAAATGAATTTCCAGTTGAAATATAATTTGTATGAAAGATCCTCTCCCGCAGAGAATGCGTTATTCTCTGCGGTGCATTGTGCGCTGGCCGGAAGTGCTATGATTCCCATCAAAGAGAATAGTAGCCATAGTATGGTTGTTTTTTTCATTGTTTCCTATTTTTATCTGTTTCGTTCTCTTTCAGCGTTACGTTGTTTGATTTTCTTGTCTGCATCCGGTTTTTGTTTGGTGATGGCTTCCGGCTTCTGTTTGTTCAATGGAATGCCTCTCACATCCCAGTCTTGTTCTACTTCCCAACGGGCTCTTAGCGTCAAAGGCTTGGGGAAGTAGAAAACTTCTTCCGGCTGACGGTTTGCGGTATAGTCTCCGGTGGTCCATTTTCCGTCGTTGTTTCGGTCTATGAAAAGGCGCAGGTAATATTCGCCCGGTTTCAGATAGAAAAAGTCTGCCCGGTTGTTTACGGCTTTGGCGCTTCGTACTACCTTGTCGCTGTTGTCCATGAGTTGTACGATAGCGGCAGTGTCTGGCAGGATAAGACGGATGAACAGCGAGCTGAATTCTTCTTCCGGAGTAACGGGGATTTCTTTTTTTATAGCTGTGCTGACTTTTCCCAAAACACTCGTTACTGCGTTGCTGTCTGCCTCGAACTTGTATTTGTCTCCAGGGTGCCACTCTGCGTACAGCATATAGCTGCGCATGTCTCCTTCCACTGGAAGAAAGAGGTAAGGCTCTTCAAGCCATAAACTGTCTTTTTGTTTATAGAAATGCAGTGCGGTGGTGTCTATCCCGGCTATCGGCTCGGCAAATGTGAACTTGATGTTTTGTGTAGGGGCAATACCGCCCGTCGGCTGCATTTTGTAAGTGAGGTCTTCACGTAAGAACGGATTGGGTTTGGCAACATACTTTTCCTTTTGACGACGTTTGGCCTTCTTTTGCTGGTCTTCCCACTCCTCGATTTTCTTTTGTCGTTCTTTGACCTGTTGCGTACGGGTAACCTTGGGTATCAAATCAAGCGTATCCGTGCGGTAAGTTAATTGTCCCAAAGTATCGGTATCCAGATAAGTCAGGCTAAAAGTGAGTGTATCTTTATTGGAAACCAAAGTATCCGTAATCCAATAGGTCAATGTGTCATTGTTTGAGGAACGTTCCAGTATCATATCTTCCGTGCCTTCGAAATTCAATCCTTTCAAAGTCGGCAGGGTGTCTGAAGGGCCGGTAAAATAGATGGTGAACATATCCGGAATGGGACGTTCTGTCTTTAAAAGATGTAAATCCTGATAGTCTTCCGTGAATCCCCGGAGAATGACATTGTCCGGATAGAAGTGGGTGTAAGGTATGGTCTTGATGGTGTCGATGTGCGTGCTATCTATCCAGACCGTGTCTTGACGCGTATCGGGAGCACATGTCGGTTCGATGATGACGGAATCGAAAGCAATCTTTTCGGCCTTTTGGCTGAAACGGAAATCTCCGTCCATATCCTGCAGGCCGTAGATACGATATTTTCCCGGTGCGACGCCTTTGATGGTGAATTGCCCGCGGCTGTTGGTACGGGACACGCGAGTGAAGGATTGTGTCGTAAAAGCACTGTCGGATAAATCGACATACAATCCCACCAACATACCTTTGATAGGCTCAAGGTTTTCGGCTTCCAACAATGTACCGGAGACTTCCATCGTATCGATTTCCGTACCGGTGGAGAAAGCGTATGTAAAGTTACCCATGGGATTTCCCTCATTATTGTCTACGATGGCATCGGAGAAGTCTACCGTATAAGTCGTGTTTTCTTTAAGGCTGTCGTTCAGGGTGATGTGTATCCTCTTTCCCGAGGTCCTGATTTCCGGCATTTCTTTTTGGGGAGGAGAGACCACAACCTTCTCCGAAGCATTCTCAAGCACGATAAACTCGTCGAATGTGAGCGTCAGCTTTTTATCCCGGTTGTTTACCGACATATTGGCCGGTTGGCACTTGACAACTTTGGGAGGGGTTTCATCATAGGCACCTCCGTCCGGGCTTCCGATGCTGGCGCAAGCGGCCAGAATGAGGATGCAGAGGAGAGCGATGAGGGGGTATGGTGTGAGTCTTTTTTGCATATTACGCTTCTTTTGAGTTTTTAAAAATCTTCCGGTTTTGCGGAATCATTCATGGATAACATTTCGTCGATGTATGTGCGTGTATTGCTCAGGCGCGGAATCTTATGCTGTCCTCCCAATTTGCCTTTGGATTTCAGCCAGTCATCGAAGAGATGCTTACGCGCCGGGATAATTTCCAGGTGCTGTAGCGTGATGTCCTTGTAACGTTTGGCCTCATAGTCGGAGTTGATTTCTTGTAATTTCAAATCCAGAATGTGTGCAAAGTCAGTGAGTGATTCCGGTTCTTTCGCAAATTCTATCAGCCATTGGTGTCGGCATTTACCGTGGGCATCCATATAAACGGGGGCTGCCGTATATTCCCGTATTTGCGCACTGGTGGCTTCGCAAGCAGCTTTCAATCCATTTTCGGCATTGTCTACGATCAGCTCTTCACCGAAAGCGTTGATAAAGAATTTTGTACGTCCGGTGATGATGAACTTATAAGGGTTCTTCTGCGTGAATTTCACGGTATCGCCAATCATGTACCTCCATAGACCGGCCGAAGTGCTGATGACCACGGCATAGTTCTTGCCGGTTTCAACTCCCCATAACGGTACAACGTTCGGAGTTTCGCGGTCGATTTCGTCCATCGGGATGAACTCATAGAAGATACCGTAATCAATCATCAAGAGCATGGCACGGTCCTGTAAATCCGTTTGCAGTCCGAAAAATCCCTCGCTGGCATTGTAGGTTTCCATGTAGTGCATGCCGGGCTGCGTGATGAGTTGCCGGTATTGTTCACGGTAAGGCGTGAAAGATACACCACCATGAAAGAATACTTCAATGCCCGGCCATACGTCCTCCAGATGGGTCTTGCCGGAAATGTCCATGACGCGAGTCAATACGGACAACATCCACGACGGAACACCACTCAGGTTCGTTACGTTTTCTCTGATGGCAGCCCGGGCTATCTTTTCACGTTTCTCTTCGAAGTCTCCTAATAATGCGATTTCTTTGGAGGGAATACGGAAATGGTTGACAAACGGACTGACGTTTTCGATTAATATGGCACTTAGGTCTCCCACCAAGCTATGGGGGAGATTGTAATTGGGCGAATGGCTGCCTCCAAGTATTAATGCCTTGCCGTCGAACATCCTGCTCCGGGGATTCTGGCCCAGATATAAGGCTACGGCATCCGTTCCGCCACGGTAATGTGTGTCTTGCAGGCATTCTTTACTGACCGGAATAAATTTACTTTTGTCATTGGTCGTTCCGGATGATTTGGCATACCACCGAACCTTTCCGCTCCATAACACATCTTTTTCTCCCCGTCGCATACGGTCGATATAGCCTTTGAGTTCTTCGTAAGTGTTTATCGGAGAGGTTTTCGTAAATGAGTTGTAGTCATTGACTTGTGCAAATCCATGTGTCTGTCCCCATTCCGTATGAATAGCTTGACGGATAAGTTTTTGAAGAACTTTTGATTGCAGTTCTTCCGTTTGGTTTTCATATTTGGATATGCTTTTTCGTCTGCCTGAAAGAAAGCAGTTGACTAACTTCGTCTTATTCATGTCGTATTTCCGCAGGAATCATTTTATTCTTCTGCAAAAATAATTTAAAGTTATCAGAATAACGAACTTTATACAGATTTTAATGGACTGTGTGTCGCTATCTATGTCCTTATGTTAAGCCTGCATTATCTTCGGCCAACCATACTGAACTCGGGGGATTCCGTGACAGAGACCTGAAGCTTCGGGGAAGCAACTACCGTTATGGTCTGCTGTTCGTTGTCTTGTATGCTCATTTCGGATAAAGCCTCTTTTTGTCTTTTGTTGGACAGGATTCTTTCGACCAGTTTGGGGGATTTCCTCAATAGTGCCAGCGTGTCTTTTGCAGCCAATTGCTGGCTCTCTTTTTTAGAATAGCCTCTTCCTTTGCAGCATGTTACTCCTTCGATTGTGATTTGGGTGGTAAAGACGGGCGTGCTGCTTCCTTCCCGTGCCTCATCAATCAAGTCGAAGATGATTTCAACTCGCCTCTTTTGTCCCCATTCGATCAATTTGCTTTTGAAATTGACTTCTTTATAGGCCAGTTTGTCGATATTGATTAACTGGGTCATGATGCGTTTGCCAATAAAACGCATGCAATAGGAATATCCCCGGTCCAAGTAAATCGCACCGACCATGGCCTCAAAAGCATTGCCGCACATATAACTGTTGTGAGTGGAAGAATGTGTGGATGAAATGATAAGTTTATCCAAACCGATCTCCACAGCCAATCTGTTCAATGTTTCACGTTGTACGATTTTGCTGCGGGTGTTAGTGAGAAAACCTTCACGTTTGCCTTTGAAGTGGCGGAAGACAATGTCCCCCACGACGGCGTCCAAAATGGCGTCGCCCAAAAATTCCAGCCGTTCGTTATTAATCCAACTTCCTTGCTTTTTTATGGATGAGGACTTATGATGCAAAGCCTGTTCGTAATATTGGATATGGTGCGGGTAGAATCCTAATATCTTATAAAAAGAAGAATAAAGCTCCTTATCTTTTCTGAAAGGGAGCTTTATTCTTTCTATGATATCTTTGGGATACACAACTTATTCAGCGTATTTCTTAAAGATTACACATGCATTGTGCCCACCAAAACCGAAGGTGTTGCTTAGAGCGGCACGTACGGTACGTTTCTGAGCAGTGTTAAAGGTGAAGTTCAGATTATAGTCGATTTCTTCATCTTTGTCATCTTCCTCATGGTTGATAGTGGGAGGTATGATATCTTCTTTTACTGCCATCACACTGGCCATTGCTTCTACAGCACCGGCAGCACCGAGCAGATGTCCCGTCATAGACTTAGTGGAACTGATATTCAATTCGTAAGCGTGTGAGCCGAAAACATCTTTGATGGCTTTGGCTTCCGAAATGTCTCCGACATGAGTTGAAGTACCGTGTACATTGATATAATCAATATCTTCCGGTTTCATTTCTGCGTCTTCGAGAGCTCTTTCCATAACCAGTTTGGCCCCTAAACCTTCCGGATGGGAAGCCGTAATGTGGTGGGCATCGGCAGACATGCCTGCACCGGCCATTTCAGCGTAAATTTTAGCTCCACGTGCTTTGGCGTGTTCCAATTCTTCCAAAATCAGACATCCGGCACCCTCGCCCATAACGAAACCGTCGCGACTTGCGCTGAATGGGCGAGAAGCATGTTCAGGGTCGTCATTCCGGGTAGAAAGGGCTTTCATGGCATTAAAACCACCTACACCAGCCGGCCATATAGCCGCTTCCGCGCCGCCGCTGAGGATCATGTCAGCCTTGCCCAAACGGATAAGGTTGAATGCGTCAGCCAAAGCGTTGGTAGAAGATGCGCATGCCGAAGTGGTCGTGTAGTTCGGCCCATGGAAACCATACATAATAGAAATATGACCGCTTGCAATGTCTGCAATCATTTTCGGGATGAAGAAAGGATTGTATTTTGGTCCCAATTCTTTTCCTGTGAGTGCATACGCCCCGGCTTCTTCTTCAAAAGTGTGGATTCCACCGATTCCCACTCCGAAGACTACACCTATACGGTCTTTGTTCACAGCTTCCAAATCCATGCCGGAATCGTCTACGGCCATTTTGGCTGCAGCCAAGGCATATTGGGTGTACAAGTCCATTCTGCGTGCTTCTTTGCGGTCAATGTAGTTGCCCACATTGAAATCTTTCACCTCGCAAGCAAATTGAGTCTTGAACAAGGAAGCATCGAAATGTGTAATAGGTCCGGCACCACTTACCCCCTCAATCAAATTCTTCCAAGTTTCCTCGGTCGTATTTCCCAATGGAGTAACGGCACCCATACCTGTTACCACAACTCTTTTTAATTCCATTATCTTCGTTTAGAGAAAATATTATTTTGCGTTAGCTTCGATATAGCTAATAGCGTCACCTACAGTCGTGATCTTCTCAGCTTGATCATCGGGAATATTGATACCGAATTCCTTTTCAAATTCCATGATCAATTCTACTGTATCCAATGAATCAGCACCTAAATCGTTTGTGAAACTTGCTGTGGCTACTACTTCTGCTTCGTCAACACCCAACTTATCAACGATGATAGCTTTTACTTTTGATTCAATTTCAGACATAATTGTAATTTTTTGATTATTATTAATGTAATTCTGTAAATCCAAGTGCAAAGGAACTTTTTTTTTCCCACTTATGCAAGCAATTAAGTAAATAAATTGCTCTTTTTTGCACAAAAGTATATGTAATGTGCAGTATTTATACTCTTTTACGAGACCTATTCTATGAATTCTCTTCTTAATGGGTAGTTACCTCTCAATTCTTCAAACATGGTGGGATGGGACTTGAGTTTCAAACTATCCGTGTGTGGATTATATAAAACTAATGCCCGTTCTGTTTCCGTGAGATTGGGTTCCGGTAGCTCTTCCTCAGGAAGTTGAGGAACACGAATTTGGAAAGTGACCGGAAGGTGGAAATGGTTACACAATGCTGTGAGTGCCATACGGGTGGCATTGGCTTTTCCGTCGGCGGAGTAACCTGCGATATGCGGGGTTCCTATATATATAAGGTTGAGAAGTTCTTGATTGATATTCGGTTCATTTTCCCAAGTATCGATAATTGCATCTCGGATAATACCATCTTTTAAGGCTTGAAGTACATCCGTATTATCCACGACAGCCCCCCGGCTTGTATTGATAATGATGGGTTGCTTTTTCAATGCGTTGAAGAATGTTTTGTTCGCTAAATGGAAAGTCGGATAGGGACCTTTTGTGATTAATGGAGTATGAAACGAGATGATGTCGCACTTTTCCTGTAGTTCTTCCATTTTCAGAAAAAACTCATGAGGCTTTCCTGCTTTACGCAAGGCTTCTTTTTGTGGTGGGTCATTGAGGAGGATTTGTACCCCCAAAGGGCGTATAGCTTCGATGACGGCATGGCCCACATGTCCTACTCCTACTAATCCGACCGTAGTCTTCGATAGGTCGTATCCTTTTTCTTTTTCCAAGAGCAAAAGGCATGAATGGATATATTGCCCTACGGAGTTGGCATTGCAACCGGGACAGTTGGTCCATGTGATATGAGCGCGTTTCAGGTATTCAATGTCAAGGTGATCATATCCGATAGTAGCGGTAGCGATGAAAGAAACTTTACTCCCTTTCAGGAGGGTTTCGTCGCAACGAGTGCGGGTTCTGATAATCAGGGCATCGGCATCATGTATATCGTCGGGGCTGATGGCTATTCCGGGTTTGTAAATCACATCGGTGGAGATTTGGGAGATAGCCTCTCGGATAAATGGGATTTTGTCGTCAACAACTATTTTCATGATGCAAAGTTAATGAGTTTTTATTATAGAATTATTGCCGATTCAAAAAAGTTTGTTTAGCTTTGCAATATTCTTTAAATAGAGGCACTTTTTTATTGTGTCATTAAAGTCGATACGGAATTTGTATGGAGAAACAAGACAAATGGACCAACTTGATGTATTACGTAGTGTTTGGCTTGAGCCATTTGCTATCCTTGCTTCCTTTTTGCATTTTATATTTTCTGTCAGATGGTCTGTATTTGTTAATGTATTATTGTATCAAATATCGGCGTGATGTAGTAAGAGATAACTTATTGAAATCTTTTCCGGAAAAGTCATTGGATGAGCTCATCCGGATCGAAAAGGAATTTTATCACTTTTTTTGTGATTATTTTGTAGAAACTTTGAAGCTGACTTCCATCTCGAAAAAGGAAATGAGGAAGCGGATGGTATTTCGTGGAGTGGAGCAGGTGGAACAGGCCGTGCACGAAGAGGGACATAATTTCATATTCCTTTATCTTGGGCATTATTGTAATTGGGAGTGGATAGCATCGTTACCCTATACCATATCTCCTTCTATTCATTGTGCGCAAATTTACCATCCTTTGTATAATAAGGCCGTGGATAGATTCTTTTTGAAATTGAGAAACCAGTTTGGGGGGGAATGTATTCCGATGAAAAATACATTGAGGCGTGTGATTGAACTGAAACGGGAAAAGCGTCCTACCATGATCGGCTTTATATCCGATCAACTTCCCAAGTGGAATAGCATGCATTTCTTTGTTCCGTTCCTGCACCGTGAAACCGCTGTTTTTACCGGAGCGGAGCAGATAGGGCGGCAGGTAAAAGCGGTCTATTTTTTTGCCGATATCATTCGTCCCCGTAGGGGTTATTATGAGTGTACGTTCAGACGGATGGAGATACCGGAGGTAAATCGTACGGAATATGATATGACAGCTCTGTTCATGGAACAATTGGAGCAAATGATCAGGAGAGCTCCGCAATATTGGCTGTGGACGCATAAAAGATGGAAGCGTACCAAGGAAGAATGGCTGAGACGCCAGCAAGATTCGACAATAAAATGATTAAATATGACCATACATGGAAAGATATGATTATTTGATAGTAGGCGCGGGATTATTCGGTGCTGTATTTGCCCATGAAGCCAAATTGGCAGGGAAACGTTGTTTGGTGATAGACAAGCGTGCCCATCGTGGCGGGAATATATATTGTGAGGATGTAGAAGGTATTCGTGTACATAAGTATGGGGCTCATATCTTTCATACGGACAATAAAGATGTTTGGGATTATGTGAACCGTTTGGTGGAATTTAATCGTTATACCAATTCTCCATTGGCATATTATGAAGGCAAATTGTATAACTTGCCTTTCAATATGAATACCTTTTATCAGTTGTGGGGAGTGAAAACACCGGCTGAAGCTAAGGCTAAGATAGCTGAACAGCGTAAGGCGTATGAATTTATCTCTGAACCGGCGAATCTGGAAGAACAAGCTCTGAAATTGTGTGGAAAAGATATATATACCCGTCTAATCAAAGGGTATACCGAGAAGCAGTGGGGACGTCCGGCTACAGAACTTCCGGCCTTTATCATCAAGCGCGTACCTTTTCGTTTTATTTTCGATAATAACTATTTTAACGATGCTTATCAGGGGATACCGAAAGGTGGATATAACGTATTGATAGATGCCTTGTTGGAAGGTATAGAAGTAAGGTTGGACACGAACTATTTTGAGAACCGTGAGGCTTGGGACGCTATGGCCGATAAAATTCTTTTCACCGGTTGCATTGATGAATTTTTCAATTATCAATGCGGACGTTTGGAATACCGTAGTCTGCGTTTTGACCATCGTCATTTGGACATAGAGGACTATCAAGGTAATGCTGTGGTGAACTATACGGCCGGGAATGTACCTTATACACGTGTGATTGAGCATAAACATTTTGAATACGGAACTCAGCCTACTACGGTGATTACATACGAATATCCTGATACTTTTGCGCCTGGTAAAGAGCCTTATTATCCGGTGAATGATACCCGTAACTCTGAAATATTCAAATCCTATCGTGAACTGGCGGTATCGCGTGAGAATGTTTTATTTGGCGGACGTTTGGCTCAGTACACCTATGCGGATATGGATGATACAGTAGCTGCAGCTTTGGCATTAGCTAAGCAGCAGTTTTGTTAATTACGGGAGACCATGATATGAAAAGTTTGCAAGTTATTACGCCGGTAAAGGATTCCATCGATTTCACGCTTGAAACGATAAGGGCCGTATTGTCTTCGGAGACCAGCGTTCCTTTTACGTATACCGTCTATAATGATTTCAGTACAGTAGAGAATACGCTACGTTTGGAACAGTCGTCCAAGGAACTTGGCTTTAATTTGGTTAACTTGTCTGATTTGACAAATCATCCGTCTCCTAATTATTTATTGGTGTTGCAGACAGCCCGACGCGAGGCTTTAGCTGCAGATGCCGGTCTGTTGATTGTAGAGTCGGATGTCGTTGTGAAGAGTAATACTTTGCAGGGGTTGTTTGACGGGGCTGTGCAACGCCCGGATTGTGCCATTGCCGCAGCAGTGACTACGGATGAGGACGGTTTGATCAATTATCCCTATCTTCATGCACGGGGACGGGAAAACCAGGTTTATCCGGAGAAGAAACATTGTAGTTTTTGTTGTTCTTTGCTGACACCGAAGTTTTTGGGACGATTTGATTTTGGGCAGCTCGACCCGACAAAGAATTGGTATGACGTGACCATCTCACATGAGGCATTAAAAGCCGGTTTTCGCAATTATCTTTTTACGACCTTTCCAGTGTGGCATCGTCCTCACGGCAGTCGTCCGTGGAAACAGTTAAAGTATAAGAATCCGTTGAAATATTATTGGTTGAAATTTACTAAAGGGCTGGATAAAATTTGAATAGGATGAAATGGGTTAAGCATGGTCTTTGTCATTTATTGGCTCATCGGACGTTGGAGCTCCGGCCGGATTATCAGAATATGGAGGATTTTATGTACTCCATTCCCGAACGTTTTGCAGCCGGTGAAGGTACGGTGGTTTATAAGGGGCGCAATGAATTGAGGAAAATGACATATGGAGGACTTGACTTGGTGGTGAAGTCTTTTCACCGTCCCAATCTGGTCAATCGTTTCGTTTATGGCGTTTTCCGGCCCTCAAAAGCCAAACGTTCTTACGATCATGCGAGAATGTATCAAGAAATCGGGGTAGGGACCCCCGCTCCGGTCGGTTATCTTAATGTACGCAAAGGACTGCTTTTCGACCGTAGTTATTATGTAACGTTGGCATCGACTTGTCCATACGTCTATAATGATTTGTTCTATCAGCATTTTGATTATGCAGACGAGGTTGTTCGTACTGTGGGGAGAGTGACGGCCGTTTTGCATGAACATGGGTATGCGCATAAGGATTACGGACGTGGGAACATTCTGTTCCAAAAGACAGACAAAGGGGTTCGGATTGAGATAGTGGACTTGAACCGGATGTATATCGGTCCGATTGATATGAGAAAAGGATGCAAGAATTTCGAGCGTCTTCCCGCTACGCCGCACATACATCGTTTGTTGGCTGAAGAATATGCTGCTGTACGTGGATTCGATGCGGAGGAATGCTTTAAGTTGATGCAGGCTTTCCGGAGTACCCAGCCTGGAAAAATAAACGACTTATATTAGTATGTATCATGAATGTGATTGCTGTTGTCGTAACTTATAATCGTCTGGAGCTTCTCAAACGGAATCTCTCTTGTTTGCGTCGGCAGACCGTACCGCTTACAACCCTTGTAGTGGTGGACAACGGTAGTACGGACGGGACGGGAGCGTGGTTGGATGAGCAGGAGGATGTGAAAACGATTCATCAGACCAATGTCGGGGGAGCCGGAGGTTTTTATACCGGAATGGAGTATGCTCGCCTTGCCGATGCCGATTGGATCTGGTGCATGGATGACGATGTTTTTCCGCGGCCGGATTGTCTGGAACAGCTATTGGCGTACGCCGGATATGAAGGTGTAGGGATTTTGGCACCTCGCCGCCTGTTGGAGGGCCGAATTTATACGAATGATTTTCTATCTTTCAACTTGACTCGTCCGTTTTCATCCATGTATTCAGGACGATTGTCCAAGATGGAAGTGAATAGTCCGGTCGAAATCAGTGGTACGGCTTTCGAAGGTTTGTTTGTCCGCGGTGAGGTTGTGAGGCTAGTCGGGCTTCCCAACAAAGATTTGTTTATTTTCTGTGATGATACGGATTATTGTCTGCGTACGGTGGCAGCCGGTTATAAGATATTGTATGTTCCTACGGCTCTGATGGATAAAGAAAAGTTTTTCTCGGATGATTCGTGGGGAAAACGTAATAAGAAGAAAAAATGGAAACGGTTTTATCAGATACGTAATTCTTCTTATTTGAATCATCATTATGGAAAGAACTGGGCCGTGAAATATCTTCGAGGTTTTAACGGAGTCATCGGTTATATTTTAATAGCTTTTTTCTCGGCACCTTTTTCGGGTGCTTACCGGTGGACTGATATTCCGATGTTTTGGAAAGCATATACTGACGGCATAAGGGAAAGGTTGGGACGTTTGTAGGGATGTTTGTTTTTACATTCCCATCTTTCTGAATTTCCTGATATGCGCCCAGCGGTACAAAGTAAGGGTTAGGTTGAGTACCTTGCGGGTTTTCAGCTTCCGCCAAGGGCGGAAATACGGTTTGTTCAAGATTCGGTTTTGGATATGGTATCGGTCTACGGCATCGATAACGTTGAAAATTTCCGGATAATTCTGTTCTGTGATTTTTCTTTGCCATCTGAGACTGATGACATAGATATTCAGAGCCTTGTCGATAAAATGTATTTGGTTGGCCAGTATAGTCGGGTTTTGATGAATTTGACTGTCCAAGTGATGAACCATGGAATTGATTACTTTGCAAATGTGCGATAAGTTCCTCTTTATAGATTGCACACTGGTAGATTGTTCTTCTCTTCCGATGAAATAATAATAGAGGTATAAGTCGAATATAATGAAATTCTTGATATGGTCTATCGGCAGAAAACAGTACTGGAAGTCGGTATAACATATACCTTCTATATGGCGCAGGTTTGCCTGTCTTAGTATTTCTGTTTTGTAGGTCATACTATGCATATTGGATTCATCCCCATAGGTATGTTCGCTTATGTTGAAAGACGAAATATCATAAATCTTATTGTATTCTACATTGCGGAAGGGAAAATGTGTCACGATATGACGATTATTTTTATCAATCTTATATTCCGTACGGAGTGTAATAAACAAGTCCGTATCGCAATTCTTTAATACATTTAAAAGTTTGGATAAAACCTCCGTATCCATCCAGTCGTCTGCGTCCAAGGGTCTGAAATATTTCCCTTTTGCCATTTGTAATCCTGCATTAATGCACGAACCGTAGTGACCGTTTTCTTTGTCGATGATGCGGATTATATCTGGCCTTTTTTGCTGAAAGGCTTTCATAATTTCCAGGGAACGGTCTTTGCTACCGTCATTTACAACAATGACCTCCAATGTCGGAGGTATACAAGGGGCGGTTACGGATTCTAAACATTTGGTGAGATACTTTTCCATGTTGTAGGTCGGAATCACCAATGTGAGGAGTTTATATGGCTCTTGTGACATTTATGTTGTATTTTGTATACTTATAGAGGTAAATATTCTATTTTGGGGTAGAAAGTCAGTCCGTCATGGCATCCTTTCTTTACGGCATCTAAGAATTCTTGTTTGTGTCCGTCTTTACGGCGGTTGATTCTTCGTTTCAGGATACGGAGCTTATTCCATATCGACAGTCTGAACAAGAGTTTGTTCGGTTGTTCTCGGTGCTTAAAGTAGCAGGTGTTGCGTGTTTGATAGTAAAAACGTTTGGCCATATTGACCGGTGCCTGTTCGATATTCGGGTCGTACACGTCCGGAGTCTTGTGTACGACAATGCTTTGTTCTGTATAGTAATTTTTGAATCCGGCTCTTGTGATTCTGAGGGTGTATTCGATATCATCGAACCAGATAAAGAACTCTTTGATGGGTAAGCCAACCTTGTAGACCGCACGACTGCTGACCAAAACAGAGACGAAAGTACAGACTTCGCAGCGGCAGGCCGTGATACCGTTGTTTTCGATGGTGTCCTTTTTTAGTCCTCCGGGCATATTGCGGGGATGAAGGGTATTGTCGGTCCAAAGTACTTTGCTGCAAACGAATCCGATGTCATTGGACTGTGTGGCAGTTTGCATAAGAGCTTCCAAAGCCTTCGGAGAGGGGATAGTGTCATCATCCATCATCCATGTGTAATCTCCTCCACCTAAAACAGATGTTTTTACGCCTAAAGAGAAACCACCGGCACCTCCGATATTCTGTTCCGTACGGATGATTTGGAATTGAGGGCGTACAGCATATGCTTTCAGGTATTCTTCCGTACCGTCTGTAGAACAATTGTCTATCACAATTACCTTGTGTATCGGATAGGTTTGCTTCTCTATGGCAGCCAGGCATTCTTTAAGTAAGGCCAGGCGGTTATATGTGACTATTACGCAGTTGACTTTCATGTTTATTGTTTTTAAGGTTGGGAGAGATAAGTTTCGAGAATATGTCCGTAATAGGTCTTCTTACCTTCGGCCGTGGTTTTGCGAAGAGGTATTTTATAAGTTACCTTATGGAAATCATATCGGGTACAGAATTCGTTCCATTTTTCTTCCGAGAATTCTTCGTTCAGGCACTTGCCCAGCGGCCCCATTTCTGTGATGGGCACTTTTTCGATCATGTCGTGTACGGCCGGAATGTATTTACGAGCCATGGCGAATGTATAATCTAAGAGTAGATAATCAATCAACTTTTTATGTTTCTTCCAATAACAGAGATGCATATCTGCAATAAATGAGGGTAAAATATTACCTTTTCCGCAAGCCAAGAAAAAGCTGACCCATCCGCCTTGCGAGATGTTGTAGTAACGGGTATGATGGTGGCAACTCCAGAATTTATCTTCTGGACGGATAAATGTGCCGAGGTGTTTGGATGGTATCAATAGCGTACTGTCCATCCAGATTCCTCCGTGTTGAGCCAACAGCATCATGCGCAGGATATCCGAGAAGTGGGTAAGGTCAATTTCGCCCGATTGTTGTTTTCGGATAATATAGTCGGGCATGTTCACGTAGTCCTTATAATTCTTTTCCGTAATGAGAATGACCGGGTGCCCGTCGGAAAACCGGTGCATGGCGTTGTAGCAGGCTTTTACGATATCCGGCATTGCGTTTTCGCCCTGCCACCAGCATGTCCATATCGGTGAAGTTTCTGTGATGGGTTCGTATACGGGCTGGTAATTCCGGGTGTATCGGGCAATCAATTCCTTGCCTCCTGCGTGGTAGAGCAGATGGTGCATGATGAGTTGTTGCTTACGCCTGACGAAGAACTTTTCGATATGTTTGAAAAATCTTTTTATTTTCCCCATGATGGTGGTCTTTTGGATGACGGTTTCAGGTTTACAAGGATGCTAATCTGATATATTTGGCTTTTCTCATTCCAATATAAAAAGGTAATAAACGGAAAAAGCGTTTGAATCTGTTCTTCACGCTATGCCACGGGCGTTCTCCTTTCCACGAGGTCAGATCCAGATATTGGAAATAAACATTCCGTAAAGGGTGTTGGCTGTCGTAGTTCCACGGCTTCCGGTTGGTGTAATGCAGGATGACCGGATGCCTTAATATTTCGGCATGAGTTCTGTGCCATTCCGGGCTTATGGCCGGGTGGTTGCGATAAAATCCGTCTTGCACGTTCCATTGCAGGCCCACTAATGTTTTATGTCGATGCAACACACAGTTCAACAGATCTTGGTCATTGAATATGATACGTTCCGGATATGTGCGGTAATAATCGACGCAAGCTTGGGCGATATGGTGTTCTCGCCAATATACGAGGTTGATAAGAAGAACACCGGAATTGAAATACGAGTCCTCGGCCGGATATTGCAGGATTTCATAACGCTGCAGTTCCTTGCATCCGGTGTCTTCTACTACGGCTACTCCCGTATGAGTGTCTAAAGGCGTACGCCATAGCGGGGTGATGTCTCCTAATATTACAATATCACAGTCCAAATACAGTACGCGGTCTATGTCTTCAGGCAATAGGGCGGACAGGAAACATCTGTAATAGGCAGCCAGCGACAAGCGGTTGTGGGTAGCCCGGATAGTGAATCCCTCCAGCATTTGTGCGTCCGGTGTATAATAACAGGCTTTATTATTATATTTTCCGGCCAAAGCTGTTAAAATGTTCCGGTCTGTTTCCGATAATTCCCGTGCAATAATATGTACGGTGAAAGTCTCTTTCGGGTTGTTTTCAAATAAAGAGACCAAAGTAACGGCACAATGTCGCACATAATTGTGGTCTATATTGCAAGCTATGTGAATCATCATATCCTCTCCTCATATTTTATTGTTGTCCCGAAAGCCGGAAGTATTTGTCCAGTACCATCAGCGAAATCAGGTTTTCCCGTTCTTTGTCTTGGAACTGCCTGACGTATTCATGGGCGTGGCGGATAATGTCTTCCACTTGTTCCGGATGTTCGATATAATATTGCAGTTTCTCCGGTAAATCCGAGAAATCCTCCTTCACTTCTACATAATGGTATCCGGCAACGAGCGTCCCTTCCATGAACCAAGTCTCGCAAGTCGGACGTGTCATGACGGCCAGTGAGTTGGACGACATGACCCATTTCAGGTTTGAAGCCACGTCGTTTCCTTCCAGGGCCATAATGAATTTATAATCCAAATGTTCACGGATGGTTTTCTTTTCCCTCATCCATTCATCCGGACAGCCTTCATTCCGTCCTACCACGCCGCAGTCGAACATCGGATGGTGGAAGAACATCTCCAAGAATTTTGTACGTACCCGGCTTTGGCGGATTTTTCCCCGAAAGATTGCCATGTCTTTCTTCTGCCGGAAAGGTATGGTGTCATGCACGAACATGAAATGGCGTAGTTTATCCAACTTTAGTATCACGGAGTTACTATTGTCGTCGGTCAATAACCGACTTTTGACAACCGTGGGTGTGTCTGGAGTGAAATATACATCTCCCGGACAGAAATTCCAACGGAAACATTTGGGGAACCACCGGGTTACGTCGTGTTGGTCGAAAAAGTAAGCTGTATGGAACATTTTACGGGTATAGTCCCCTATTCGTCCGGTATAATAAATCCAACTACGTTCACGAGTGAGCCTGTTTGTGTCTGAGACGTGGAATGGTTGGTTCGTTTTGATGTAATAGTCCACGCGTTTGCGAATATAGTCGTAATCGGGATGTTTGGGCGCTTGGGCAAGAAGTCCGCGTAACCGCTGCCGGAAAAAGGCGTCCGGAATGGCTAATCCGGCAAAACCGGAAAGGAAATTAAGGAATTTGTTGGGCTTCCCGCTTTTTAGTTTATAAATGATGCTGTCTCCCATACATTAAGTAGGCATTTGCTTGAATATGGTATAATTACGGTTTTATCTCTTTTGAAGAGATAAACCGAATATCGGCAAAATTACATAATTAATTGATAATTACAAAGAAGTAAAAGGATAAAAAGTATGCGAGGGTAGCTTTTTTTGCCTTTTGTTGAGGATAAACATGTTACGGAATGACACCAATCTTTTGATTAACAATAGATAACGATATTCGGTTTATCTCTTCAAAAGAGAGCGATTATTAGTATATGAAGTTTTAATAAAGGTGGTTATGAGGTTGATAAAAATGACAGGTGGTTTGGGAAACCAAATGTTCATTTATGCCATGTACTTGAAGATGAAGACAATTTTTCCGGATGTTAGGATAGACCTTTCGGATATGGTTCATTATCAAGTTCATTATGGTTATGAAATGAATAAAGTATTTCATTTTCCCCGAACGGAATTTTGTATCAACCGGAGTTTAAAGAAAATCATAGAGTTTTTGTTGTTTAAGACTATATTGGAACGGAAACAGGGTGGTTCGCTTGTGCCTTACACCCGTAAGTATCATTGGCCATGGATTTATTTTAAAGGCTTTTATCAGTCTGAGAAATATTTTGCCGGTATAGAAAAGGAAGTGCGCGAAGCCTTTGTATTCGATATTCGCAGGGCAAGCAGAAGGAGCCTTCGAGCGATGCAGGAGATTAAAGCCGACCCGCATGCCGTGTCCATACATGTCAGGAGAGGAGATTATCTTTTGGAAAAACACTGGAAGGCGTTAGGGTGTATTTGTCAAAGTTCTTATTATCTCAATGCGTTGGCTGAATTGGAGAAGAGAGTGAAACATCCTCACTATTATGTTTTTTCGGAAGATCTGAATTGGGTACGTCAGAATTTGCCATTGACAAAAGCCGAATTCATTGATTGGAACAAAGGGGAGGACAGTTGGCAGGACATGATGCTGATGAGCCATTGCCGCCACCATATTATATGCAATAGTACTTTCAGTTGGTGGGGAGCGTGGTTGAATCCGTCGCTGGACAAAATAGTGATTGCCCCGGAACGCTGGACGCAGACGACAGATAGTGCGGACGTGGTGCCGGAAAGCTGGTTGAAGGTCTCGATTGGTTAAGTGAATGAAATGACGAGTAAAGTGAACCGATATATTTTTCATAAAATAGTCTGTGCCGTCCGGGATTTGCCGAGGACATTCCGGAGACTTCCCACTCCCCGGTTGATAATGACGCTTTTGGTGAAAAATGAAGAAGAGTTATTGGAAAAGAATCTGTTGTTCCATAAGGCTATGGGAGTGGATGCTTTTATTGTAACAGATAACAATTCGGCAGACGGAACCTACGGAATTATCGAAAAGTACCGTCGGAAAGGATGGGTGGTGGACGTGATAAGGGAAACTGCTACGGGCTATGAACAAAAAGAGTGGGTAGACCGGATGATATGGAGGGCCAAGACGTCTTTCGGGGCGGATTGGGTGATTAATGCAGACGCGGATGAATTCTGGTATGCTCCCTCCGGGTCGTTGAAAAAAGAGTTAAGCAAGTCTCGTGCCAATGTGCTGACTTGCGAGGTGAGAAGCATGTATCCCGAAGAAGACAAACCTTTTTGGCAATGGTCTAAGGCCGTGCGGCCTGTAACCGATCTGGAAGCGTATGATTTGTCGTTGTATTCCTTGTTCGAACGCCAGAACCGTAAGGTAATTCACCGGACCGATGGTTACCTGCAAATATCCATGGGAAACCATAAGGTGAGGATGTTGCCTCAATATGCAAAGTCCTCGGCGATTCGTGTTTATCATTATAATGTGCGCGGCCGTCGTCAGTTTATGGATAAAATGGTGAATGGCGGTGTACAATTGAAAGAACATAAGGGCAGACATGGCGGTCGTCATTGGAGGTATTTTTACCGACTTTATAAAGAAGGTTTGCTGGAAGAAGAGTACGACCGGGTGATAGGGAAGCCGCATTTTGAGGAATTGTGCAAATGTGGATATATTTATGCGGACGAGACGATTCGTGATGTTTTCAATTCGATAAACTGATTTTTAATATGATGCATATAGCATTTACCATAGACAACCGGTTCGTTCGTCCTTGTGCGGTAACGATGGTATCGGTTTTGCGGAACAATGTCCCGTATGAAATAGTATTTCATGTCATAGGATTGAATCTACATCAAGAGGATGTGGCTTTTTTCTCTGCGTTGTGCGACTCTTATGGTGCGAAAGTGTTCTTTTATGAAGTGGCGGAAGAAAAGATGAAGGCTTATGAAGTGACATGGGAGAAGCAGCGCTTGTCGAAAGTCGTATTTTTCCGTTGTCTGTTATCTTCCATATTGCCGATGTCCGTATCCAAGGTCTTGTATTTGGATTGTGATGTGTTGGTTTTATCTTCATTGTATGGTTTATGGGAGACAGACCTTACGGGAGTTGCTTTGGCCGGAGTTCCGGATAGCTTTACCGTCAATCCGGTGCATTGTCGTCGTTTGCATTATGCACCGTCTTATAACTATTTCAACGGAGGGGTCTTGTTGCTGAATCTGGAGTATTGGAGAGCACATGAGGTGGAACGTCTGTGTGCGGAACATTATCGCATGTATTCGGACAGGATTGTCTATAATGACCAAGACTTGCTGAACAGTTTGCTTCACGAACGTAAAAGGCTGTTGGATATGAAATGGAACGTCCAAGAGGGCGCCTACCGTAGGCCAAAGGGTAAGCCGGCCGGTTGGGTTCCTCCCTATGTCGAAACGATTACCCGTCCGGCCATTTTGCATTATTCCGGGCGCAAGCCTTGGCAATACCACTGCATGCATCCTTTGCGACAGTTGTATTTCGAATACGAGAGCCTGCTTCCCGGTGTGGAGAAGAAAAATGACGGGTGGGCGGTGCGTTTGCATCGTTTTGTCCACTTCCTGCCTTATACGTTAAGGCTGAAAAAAGATAAATACATAAAACTAAGCAAGATAAGGATATAAAGAAATGTACGTTCCTGTTTATGACGGAAAGAAAACACGAATCTATTTTTTAAGTACTCTGACAGATAAGAATATATGGTAATAAAGGAAAGAAATAAAAGAATAGCTGTATTTGCTTCTTATAGCGAAGATAATAGAATTGCCGACTACGTTATATATTATTTGAAAGCATTACGTAAGGTCGTGGACGGTATTATCTTCGTCTCTGACAATGAAATGGAAAAAGGTGAAACGGATAAGTTGTCCGGTATCGTTTCCAAGGCTATTTGTCATCGTCACGGAATGTATGATTTCGGTTCATACCGTATCGGATATTTTTGGGCACTCGAACATGGTCTGTTGGATGATGCTACTGAACTGATTTTTGCCAATGATTCATGCTATGGACCTGTCTTTCCTTTTGAGACAGTGTTTGATGGCATGGATAAGAAGTCTTGTGACTTTTGGGGACTGTTGGATTCGTATGAAACAGCACATCATTTGCTGTCGTTCTTCCTCGTTTTCAGGAAGAATGTTTTCACTTCTAAGGTGTTCCATAACTTTGTATCCGGTTTTATAAAACAAGAGTCTTTTTGGGATTATGTCTATCTTTACGAAAGGCGGTTTACGGAGTTGTTGGAAAATAACCGGTTCAGGTCTGCTGTTTATATTGATATTGACGAGGAAACACGAGGAGCGTTTGCGCTTAGATGTGGGAATGGAAACCTAACCTTGTTTCCTGTGTCTCTTTACGGTTGGGGAATGCCTCTTGTTAAGGTAAAGGCCATGAACGGTTCTTTCGGGGTGGATTTGAAGGAGTCTTCTTGTTTGCTGTTGCAGAAAATCAAAGCGGCAAATCCGGAATTGTATTCTGTCATTAAGCATGACCTTGATAAGAGAGGGGTGCAACAGGAAGACAGATGGCTTACTCCGGAAGAAATTGTCGGTAATGCAAAGGTTGTGTCTTTTGATATTTTTGATACGCTTTTGTCGCGTCCCTATGTCAAACCGACAGACTTGTTTCTGCACATGGAAGAAGCTTTAGGTATGGTAGGGTTTAAGGAGCAGCGGGTGAGAGCGGAAAGGAAAGCTCGTAATCGTTATAAGGGGCAAGCGGATGTGACCCTTGACCAGATTTATGAGGAGTTGGATGAGAAATACCGTAGCTTGAAGCAGGAAGAGCTTCGTTATGAAAGAGAGCTGCTGTATCCTAAAGCGGATGCCAGGAGCATCTACGATGAAGCCGTAAGGCAGGGAAAGACCATCATTGCCGTTTCGGATATGTATTTGCTGCAGGAGTTCCTTGAAACTGTGTTGAAGGAAAAGGGGTATACGGAAGTTTCCCGCGTATTTGTGTCTAATGAGGAGAACTGTTGCAAAGGCAATGGGCTGTTGTTCCAAAAGGTATTGGACGTATTGAAAGTTAAACCGAAAGACATGGTACATGTCGGCGACAATTACGAGGCTGACAAGGAGGCACCGGAGCGTTTAGGCATCAGGGCTTGCCATCGTTCCTCCGAAGTGCAAAATATGTTTGACAATCCGGCCATGATGAAATATAAGGTTTTCGCTGAGGACAATCCGAGTCTTGCTTCTTCTGTCCTAACGGGTATATATGCCCGTCGTCATGCGAAAACCGAGCCCTCAAATCCCTTTATGGAGTTAGGCTATTGTTTGGGTGGCCCGTTGGCTGTGGGGTATTGCCAATATATCCATAAAGTGGCAAGGGAAAGAGGCAATGATGCCATACTGTTCGTTTCAAGGGATGGTTATGCTTTGCATAAGGTTTACCAGAAAATGTTTCCAAACGACATTCCGTCATATTACATTTATGCTTCACGGAAGCTTATTTTGCGTAACTATATAGATTACAAGAATGAAAGTTATTTCCGGAATGTGTGTGAGATATATACGGAAGAATGTTTGCAAGACACGGTCGTTACTCATGAGAATATCGAGCGGCATAGGGAGCAGATGGAACAGTGGGCTGCTACTAATGCGGAAAATTACAGGAAGTATATAGATTCGATGCACATCACAGGGCAAAAGATTATGTCGGTGGATATGACTACAAAATCTTATACTTCGCTGTATATGTTGCGCCAAGTGTTTGGGGATAGGATTGATTGTGGCATGTTTTCCATATCTTATGGTGACCCTTGCGATTATACGACGTTTTCGTATGCGGAAAGGACGTGGCGCATGGATGACGTGCCAGTTCTTGTGATGCAAGAGGAGCTTATTACGGCACCTGAACGGTCTGCATTAAGTATTGATGAACACGGTAATGTTATATTTTCAGCGCGCAATCCGATAGAAGATTATAGGATAGATAAATATAAGGAAATTCTAAAGGGCGTCGAATGTTTTGCAGATGACTTCATTGATGTCACTTTCGGGCGTAGCGTAAACCTGACGTTCGGACTTTGGCTCAAGTTATTCCATTCTTATGTCGGTTATTCTCATTTTGGAGACCATGAACTGCTGAAATCCATTTATCATGACGATATATGCCAAAAGACTTATGAGACCCTTTACAATGTGTGCATACCCCAAAAGAAAGAGTCTGTCCAACAAACCATAGGAATTGACAACGGCACCCTCTATCGGAAAAATATGAAGCACCTGAAAGCTATCCGTAAGCTGGTTATAGCGTTGTGTGTGGCGGTGGCTGCCATTATTTCATTGCTTATTATGCTATTGGGGAATTGACGGTATATATGGGAGTGGCTGGCATTGCGTATGAGGTTATGGCAGACCGGAACTTTCGTGTTGCCGTTTATCCAAGACTCACGTAATATATTTGATTAGGGAACCTAAAGATGTGTGGAGAAAGCACGGGATTTTGCTCGCATATTGTCAATAGAATCTTGTCTTAGGCAGACGAAACGTCAATAGGTTTCCTCCGCGTAAGCTGTTTTCGGGTGGCATTGCGGATCTTTCCGTGCATCAGGTTGGCGGTCGCGTTCGAGTAAAATATGATAAAAAATAACGCCATGGTTGGTCACTTGGAGAGAAATGCCTACCTTTGCACCAATCCATTCATTTGAAATATATATGCTTAAAGAATTTTTCTCCTTGCTCAAGCGGTATATGAAACCTTATCGTAAATATCTGACTTGGGCTGTCATATTGAATTTTTTATCGCAATGGCTTAACGTTTTTTCGTTTTTAGCGTTAGTGCCGATATTGGATATTTTGTTCAAGGTCAATACAGCAACTTATGAATATATGCCAATGGATATTCATAGTTTGAATAAGGATGTGCTGGTGAATAATGGATATTATTTTGTGAGCAAAATCATAGAAGAGTATGGTGCTTTCTTCACGTTGGTGATAATGGGCATTGTGCTTATATGCATGACCTTGCTGAAAACTTTGGGTTATTTTGCTTCATCGGCTGTCATGGTACCTTTACGTACAGGAATCGTAAGGGATATTCGTATAGAAGTATATAATAAGGTTTTGAAGCTTCCTCTAAGTTTTTTTTCAGAGGAGCGGAAGGGCGATATTATAGCCCGAATGAGTGCCGATGTGACGGTTGTGGAAAATTCCATAACAAGCTCTATAGACATGCTGATACGTAACCCCATAGCGTTGTTGGTTTGCTTTATTACATTGTTTACCGTAAGTTGGCAACTGACGTTGTTTGTAATCGTGATTCTTCCGCTTGCCGGTTGGATAATGGGAGTGGTGAGTCGGAAATTGAAAAGCCAGTCAGTGGCGGCGCAGGCACAATGGGGAGATATTATGTCACAATTAGACGAAACCTTGGGAGGGCTTCGTATTATAAAAGCTTTTATTGCCGAGCGTAAGATGTCGGATCGTTTTGCTAAAACAAACAATGATTTCCGTGATGCCATGAATGCGATGGTTATCCGTCAGAGTTCCGCCCATCCAATGAGTGAATTTTTAGGAACTTGTGTGCTCGTCATCGTATTATGGTTTGGTGGCGCTTTGATCCTGAATCAATATTCTCCTATCAATGCCGCCATGTTCATTTTTTACATGACGATACTTTACACGATCATCAATCCTCTGAAAGAGTTTTCCAAGGCTTTTTATAATATTCCTTTGGGTTTGGCCAGCATGGAGCGTATTGATATGATTTTGAAGGCGGAAAACCATATCAAGGAGCCGGAAAAGCCTTTGCCTTTGACAGCCTTTGAGCACGAGTTGGAGTTCCGTGACGTTTCCTTTAGCTATATTGAAGGCCGGCAGGTCTTGAAGCATGTAAACCTGAAGGTGCAGAAAGGGAAGACGGTGGCTTTGGTAGGGCAGTCCGGTTCAGGCAAATCTACGATGGTCGATTTGGTGCCCCGTTATCATGATGTGGGTGAAGGAGCTTTATTTATAGACGGAAAGAACGTGAAGGACGTATCTATTTCGGCCTTACGTTCTCTGATCGGTAATGTGAACCAAGAGGCCATCCTGTTTAACGATACGTTCTATAATAATATTACGTTCGGCGTGGAGAATGCGACGATGGAGCAGGTCATCGAGGCTGCCAAAATAGCCAACGCGCACGATTTCATCATGGAATCCGAGAAAGGTTATGATACGATGATCGGTGACCGTGGAGGCCGTTTGTCGGGCGGGCAGCGGCAGCGTGTCAGCATAGCTCGTGCTATCCTGAAGAATCCGCCGATATTGATACTGGATGAGGCGACTTCCGCATTGGATACGGAGTCGGAGCGGTTGGTACAAGAGGCGTTGGAACGCTTGATGAAATCGCGTACGACCATTGCGATTGCGCACCGGCTTAGTACGATTAAGAATGCAGATGAAATATGTGTGCTTTACGAAGGAGAGATTGTAGAGCGTGGGACGCATGAAGAACTCATAGCCTTGAACGGCTATTACAAAAAGCTAAACGATATGCAAAGTTTATAAAAGTGGTTTTATCATGCCAGAATTATCCATTGTTGTACCGGTATATAATGCGCAGGCTTTCCTGCATGATTGTGTGCAAAGCATATTGTCTCAAGATTATGTGGACTTTGAATTGCTGTTGGTAGACGATGGCAGTACGGATGGGTCTGCTGGAATATGCGACAGCTATGTAAAGAAAGACAGACGGGTACGAGTGTTCCATAAGCCTAATGGAGGGGTAAGTTCTGCGAGAAATTATGGCTTGGATAAGGTTAATGGGAGGTATTTGATTTTTGCTGATGCAGATGATTGGTTCGAAGAGCATGCTTTCTCTAAATTAGTGAGGGAAGCAACTTTGCAGGATTTGACGTTTTATGGTAGCGTGTTTCATTATGAAGCCTACGAAGAATCGCGTTCGCCCGGTGCCTTTCATTACGCATCACCTTCGGGGTTGCAGCGTGGATTGTTATTGTTGGCTTATAACAAAGAGTGTCCTGACTATGTAGGTTTTACTTGGAATAAGGTTTTCAAGGTTTCTATCATAAAAAAGCATGGGTTGCATTTCGTGGAGGGGCTTTCTATCCGTGAAGATGAAATTTTCACACTGAATTACGCTGCTTATTGCAAGACAATGGTAACGTTGCCGGATTTGCTTTATCATTATCGCAAACATTCGTTCGGTTTGACTGCCGGAAAAAACGATGTGTGGGAATTGCGTTTGTTGGTGGCTTGTTTCAGGCAAGTTATTGACTTGTATTCAGATACTGATTTCAAGGATTATATTTACCGTCAGTCTGTTAAGTTTCTGTTTCTTGCTGTGCGGGTTTCTATAGACAAGGATATGCGGAAGGACATTATACGGGAATTATGGAGTTATAGCCGACAACGGCGGGACTGCTCTGTCCCAGTGAAGTTCCTTTATAGAATGTTGCTTCGTTTGCCATCTCCTAAGCCCTTGCAGATGTTTATGGAAATCCGGTCTTTGTATTATCGTCTGAAAGCTTAGTCTTTTTTTCTTCCCACAATCGTCAGGAAAAGGTCTCGTAAGAGGTATTTGAGAGCATTTCTTATCAGTTTGACATCCCGCTGTAGAGGGGGTTTGGACAAGGCTTTTTTTATTTTTCGTTCCAAGGGACTCAAGTCTTTTTCCATACGTAGTCCTTTTTGTATGTAGGAGGGGATTAGGTTGTCTATAACTTCCTGTTTTTCCTTGAGCAGGAGGCTTATGTCGTTAGATGAAATACCGTCCAAACGGAATTTGGCGATGGTGAGATCCATTGGGATATAACTCCGGTCATATAAAAGCCATTCCGTGAAGAATTTTTCCCAGTCCGATACAATCTTATGATTTTCATTGTAAGGTCGCTTTTTTAAGATTGCTGTGCGGGTGAAAGTAGACTGGTGGTTGATAGAGCCAAGCAGAAGGAAATCTATAGACATTTTTTGGGGTAAGTATTCTTTATAGGATTTCCGTCCTTTTACCAATATGGGATGCCCTGCGTAGAAATCTCCACCGTTAAGGACGGGAATGACTTTACACAATACGTTTTTGTCGTATAGCGTATCCCCGGAGTTCAGGAAAAGACAATACTCTCCTTGAGCCATCTTGGCTCCTTTGTTCATGGCGTTGTAGATGCCTTTATCCGGTTCACTGACCCACGAGTCGATTCTTGGGGCTGTTTTGATGTATTCCCGGCTACCATCTGTAGAGCCTCCGTCGATGACGATATATTCGAAGTTCATGCAGGTTTGTGCGGCAACGGATGCAACGGTTCGTCTGAGTCCCTCCAGATTATTGTAATTGATTGTGATGATAGATAGTTTCACATTTTTATTTTTTTTGTCTTTTAAAGGCTGAATGCCAACAATCTTGTAAGAGGAATTTGAAGGAATTCCGGAGTAGCTTCCAGTCTCGCTGGATAGGGGGCTTGGATAGTGCTTTTTCTATTTTTATTTCTATCTTGGACTTTTCTTTTATAGCGGCTTGCTCCTTTTGTAAGAGTTCATTCTGGATTCTCTGCGGCAGCAGTTTGTTGATGACATCTTTTCTCTCTTTTTCATTTTGCCGCAGACTTTTTTCATTATTGGAGATACCTCCTAAATAGAAGACCGATACAATCATATCCAGTGGGACATATTGCTTATTGTTGAAAATCCATTCGTAGAAAAAGTATTCCCAATCTGAAACTATTTTGTGGCTTTCATTGTAGGGTTTGTGTTTGAGAAGGCTGGTACGGATGAATGTGGACTGGTGCATGATGGAGGTTTCTAATAGAAACTTAGCTGTCATCTTTTTGGGCGTTTTCCGTAAGGAGGTAACACCGTTGTCGTTCAAGATGGAGTGTCCTACGTAGAAGTCTCCCTCTGTAAGGTGGGGAATGGCTTTTTGCAGGACTTCGTTGTTGTACAGAGTGTCTCCCGAATTCATGAAAAGGCAATATTCGCCATGTGCCATTTTGATTCCCTTATTCATGGCGTTGTAGATACCTTTGTCAGGCTCGCTGACATATAAGTCTATCCTGTCCGTTTCTTTGATATATTCGGTGCAACCATCGGTGGAGCCTCCGTCGATGACAATATATTCGTATCCGTTGTAAGTTTGTGACGTAACAGACTCTACTGTGCGTTTCAGTTCCTGGAGATTATTCAAACAGATTGTGATAATCGAAAGTTTCATCGTAAGTTGCGCTATTTTGATTTATATTTTGAACAATTTCTTTGAGTCGTATCCTATATTCATTACACCCCGAATAGCTGTTATTTCGATATGCCCGTTTATGGAATATGCGCATGTAGTTTTTATAATAAACCGTATAGAACGCGGTGTAATGCAATGCCAGATGTCGTTGTAGTTTTTCTGTGCAACTTGTTTTCATGCCCTTGAGTTCACCTATAAGTTCGATGAGTTGGCTGATTATATATGCACGTGCTTTTCTGTTGTAGCGGAAACAGCAGGCGGCATGTAAGTGATTCAAGCCGGTTCTGATGATGCGCGATGAATTATAGCCGTACTTGTTTTGTAGCAAAAGTGCCAAGTGGCAGTAAAACTTGAAATGTTCGACGCGGCTGACAGATCCCGACAGACTGTTTTCCGATTTGTTGTAATGGTATAGAGGGAGTCCGGTGAAAGCTATTTTTTGAGCCCTTTCAATATAGTCTACGAGGGCATAGCCGTCTTCACAGCTTCTGGTCTGGATTTTTTCGGATAATACGATTTCACGTTTATAGAGTTTGTCCCATAAAACCGGATAGAGGATATTTTCTTGCTCTAATAAAATCAAGGCTTCCCGCGGAGAGTAAGTCTGCTTTAAATTGATGGGGAAGTTGACAAAGATGTCCCCGTCTTGTTTGCAATGCAGTGCTTGGCAGGAAACAATGTCGGCGTGGGTTTCTTGCTGGAGTTGGAGAAGAAACAATATAAAATTATGCCCTAACCAGTCATCGCTGTCTACAAAACCTATAAAATCGCCTTGAGCCATTTGTACGCCCTTTCGCCGCGCATCTCCGGCACCGGAATTCCGTGGCATTTGTATGATTCTAAATCGCTTGTCTTTAGATACAAATTTTTGGCAAATGGTATAAGAATGATCCGTAGAACAATCGTCCACGAGGATGACCTCAAAATTGGTATAAGATTGTTCTTGTATGGAACGTAGGCATCTTTCAATGTGCTTCTCCACGTTGTAAACAGGAATGATTAAGCTTATTAATGTATTCTGGTTTGGCAACATGTTCTTTTTTTCTTTATAATTTTGGATATACGTTTGCTCTATTTGCTGCAATTGGATTTGACGATCTCTTGCGGAGAGAAAGAAGCCAATGGAAGGCAAATTTATATATTTAATTGGTAGTGACCAAGAAGTATTTTATAAATTTAATAGATATGTTCCTTTTTGGGGTGTCTTTTCAAAAATAGACGCTTTTCCTTCCTGCGGAATTTGGGAATCTGCGGATGATACCCTATCTTTGTAGAGTAATCTCACGCTCCTTGGGTGTTGACATAGAACTTCGGGTTTTTAACTTTTGCAGTATCAGTCAAATGATTTTCCGTTCTGCTGCAAACGATTTTTCAATCTCCTGAGAACGATTTTCGGACATACTGACCTCCGTCTTATGGGCTTTGCCATACTGAAAACTCTATCAGGAAAAAGCATGAGTGTCTGTGGAATGTTCTCCTCCCCGCCCCACTTCCTACAAACTGTTTTTCTCCCGAAAAGGTTCGCTTCCTTCAGACCTCTTCTGTACCAACGTTTTAAGGTGAACTTTCTACCGTACAATCCTTCACCAGAATTTCACCGGAGAACAAGCCGTTCGCATGAAACGGTTTTTAACGAATCTGAAGTTGCATTGGTTTTCAACACGTTACGGTGAAGGGCTTGACAAAGGCTTTTTCATGTCGTATATTTGCAGGTGGAA
>OLGE01000200.1_pt1 | contig 74016 bp, 50 predicted proteins | sample 1605151 | NCBI WGS metagenome assembly OLGE01 (sample SAMEA3888912, study PRJEB22519) | human gut metagenome | biome: human gut; feature: human-associated habitat; material: faeces | place: Denmark | collected 2010
AGGTAGGGGCAAGCCCCTACCCTAAATATGAGCCCCTTTCAGGGGCGCTGGCGCCACTTTACCAACCTTATTTTCCCGTATTTTGCCCCCTACTTATACAGAGCCTTTGAAGCAGCGGCGGCGCTTGTGTTGTTCCGTCTTGAAATACTGCCACTGGTTTTGCACCTTGTCGTTGACTTCCAGTTCGGGATTGCTCTCGGCATATTCAAATCCCATCTTACGGTAAATGGGGATGAGGTCGGTGAAGAGCAGGGCGTTGGCACCCTTTCCCTGATAGTCGGGACGCACGGCCACGAGCAGGAGGTCAAGCGTTTTCGGACGTTTCCACATGAGAGCCTTGAGCAAATGAAACCATCCGAAGGGCAGCAGACGGCCCTTGGCTTTCTGGAGGGCACGCGAGAGCGAAGCCATTGAGATGCCGACGGCAACGAGTTCGCCAGCTTCGTTTTCCACGAGCGTCACCATGCGGAGGTCGAGCACAGGCACGTACATGTTGACATACTGGTCGATCTGGCGCTCTGTCATCTTCGAGAAGCCAAACAGGGGGGCGTAAGCCTCGTTGATGAGGCGGAAGATTTCATGGCCGATGCCAGATTGGCGCACTTCTTTCTTGCTGGTGAGCTTGCGCACGTGGAGCCCACATTTCTTGCTGATGATTTCAGAGATGCGGCGGTGCTTTTCGGGAATTTCCTCAGGCACATAGATTTTCATTTCCACCCAGTCGGCCGACTTCACCAGTCCGAGTTTTTCCATGTGCTCGGGATAGTAGGGATAGTTGTAGATGGTGGCCATCGTGGAGAGTTGGTCGAAGCCTTCAATGAGCATACCCTCGGCATCCATATCGGTGAATCCGAGCGGGCCCTCGATTTCGTTCATGCCACGCTCCTTGCCCCAAGCCTTCACCGTGTCGATAAGGGCACGGCTCACTTCGAGATCGTCGATGAAGTCAATCCATCCGAAGCGCACGCACTTCTTATTCCACGTTTCGTTGGCACGACGGTTGATGATGGCCGCCACGCGCCCGACGATCTTCCCGTTCTCGTCGTAGGCCAAGAAATAGTCGGCTTCGCAAAATTCGAAGGCGGCATTTTTCTCGGGCGAGAAGGTGTTGAGCATATCGTCGTAAAGATCGGGGACGGAATAGGGGTTGTCCTTATAAAACTCGTAGTTGAAGCGGATGAAGCGCTTGAGCTCCGATTTGCTGGTTACTTTTCTGATTTCAACAGACATATTTATATATGTGTAGGTGTTCAATATTACGCCACAGTTCCCGTTAAGAGCCTGTAAGCCAATTTGCCTACAAAGTTACATAATTTATCTTTTATAGCGGATTTTTTTTCTGATTACGAACAGTTTTAAGGGTGGGACGTTTATAATTGGGATATTGGAGGGGTAAAGAGGTGGAGACCCCTGAAAGGTAGGGTGTTCAAAATTGAAAAGAATCTCTGCACGGTTTTGAGCCAAAATATGGCAAGTGCGGTACCGCTGCCCCTGAAAGGGCAGTCAGTCCGCAACCTTCGCCGCGAGCGCCCTGAAAGGGCAGTCAGTCCACAGCCCAGGGCAACGCCCTGGGTATCAGTGCATAAAAATCTACGCCCTGTAAGGGCAAAAGTATGGGCGAACGGTTGGCTTTTACTTTTGCCCTTACAGGGCGTAGGAAATGGGGACATGGCACCCAGGGCGTTGCCCTGGGCTAGGGACTTGCTGGGCTTTCAGCCCGCGCAGGGCCGCAGACAGGGCTTTTCCCGCACAATCTCTACCTACTTAATATTTCAATTTTGAACATCCTACCTTGCAGGGGCGCTTTTAAACCATCCTCACCGCTTAACCCTTTTTTAGCCACCGACTTACCCCCATTCCAAGGCTATATCGTATCTTTGCAATTATGAGAAAAAAACTTTCAACCATGATACCTATCAGACATTTCTTCTTGGGCCTTTGCCTGATGTGCCTGTCGACGGGACAGGCCGCAGCCCAAAGCTATGCCCGCCTATGGAAGGACGCACAGGCGGCGATGAACGACGACAAACCGAAGACGGCCTTGCAAACCATTGAACGCATCGTGGCGAAGGCGACGGCTGAACGCCAGGAGGCCCAATTGCTGAAGGGGGTGTTGGTGCGGCTACAACTGCACCAAGACATTGCGCCCGACAGTGCGAAAAAGATGCTCAGACAACTGGAAGAAACGGCTGTACGGCCAGACGGCATGACGCCAGAGGCCGCCGCCCTGTGGCGCTCCGCTACGGGACAGCTGTGCATGAAGCAATGGGGAGACACGGCGGCCGTCAGTCGCGGCAAGGGCTTGCTGCGGGCTTCGGTGGCCGATTTCGAGAGACTCCACCAGGCCAAGGCGACGAACTATCTGCCGCTCTTCGTGGAGGGGAAAGACAGTCGATACTTTCAAAATGACTTGCTGTCGGTGTTGGCGAAACCGCTGCTGCAAAATGCGGCGTTCACGCAGGAGGAACGCCGGGCAATGGCGGCGAAACTGTTTTGCTTTTATAACACCAAACACTTGCGCGAGGCGGCCTTGCTCTCGGCGCTCGACACCGTGCGCCTGACACCCTACCGCCTGCCGATGACGGAAACGCTGCGGAAGATGGCGGCGGACTACCGCGATGTGCCACTGAACGTGGAGACGTATATCGAACTGGTGGCGCACGCCAACCGCGAAGGCAACGCGGGCAACGCCACCGACAGCATGGTGGTGGCACTGGCCCGCGAGGGACTGGCGCTCTACGGCAAAATGCCACGGGCGGAAAGGTTGCGCCACTGGGTGAAGGAGAAGGAAAACACGGAGGCGGCACTCTCGCTCCAGCGCCAACGTTTCTTGCCAGGGAAGGACTATGCGTTGGCCGTCAGGGTGAGGAATGCCAAGGACGTGACGTTGCGTCTGGTGAAGCTCAACGCCAAAGCCGACGACAAACGCCTGACTGCGGGCAACGAGAAGACGCTGAGGGGCATCGCGGGGCGCGTGGTGAAGACTTACGACAAGGCATTTGCCGCCAAACCGGCATGGGCGTTTGTCGAGGACAGTATGCTGGTGCGCTTCCCCGAAACGGGAGTCTACCGTCTGGAACTGCTCGTTGAAGGGAAAGCCGTGGCGAGCGAAACGGCCTATGTTTCGCGTCTCTTCGCCATGCGCCTGACATCGGAGGGCGACACCTGCCGCCTGCGGGCCGTGGATGCCGTCAGCGGCCAACCGCTCAAGGCGGCCAAGCTCCGCATCCTCCGCCGGCAAAACGGGGAATACGTGCAGCAACGCACGCTGACAGCTGATGCAGAAGGGGAAATCGTTGTGAAGAGAGAGGCCTCGCGAAACAACCTGCGCTATTTTCTCTCCACGCCCGATGATGCGTTTCTTCCCAGTCTGTCGTTGGGATTTTCCCTGGGAGAGGCCGACGACGTTGTCAAGGAAAGCACCACGGTCAGTCTCTTCACCGACCGCGCCATCTACCGGCCGGGACAGGAAGTGGCGTTCAGCGGCATCGTCTACACGCAACGGGGCGACGAGGTAGAGGTCCATCCGCGCTTCAGTTCGGATTTCCTGCTCCGCGACAGCAACGGGCAGGAGTTGGCACGATTGACGTGCCACACGGATGCGTTTGGCGTGGTCAGCGGTCGTTTCCGCCTGCCGTCGGTCTGTCTGCCGGGAATATTCTCCCTGCAAGGCACCAACGGCGGTTACACTAATTTCCGCGTAGAAGAATACAAGCGGCCGACGTTTACGGTCAGCACATCGCTGCCCCAGGAGGCGTTCCGCCTGGGCGACTCCATCACCATCAAGGGGAAGGCTGAGACTTTCACGGGACTGCCCGTGAAGAGCGCCCGCGTGAAATACACCATCGGCCGACAAGGTAGCTATTTCTACTACCGTAGCGGCCAGGCGGGGAAGACGATGGAGCGGGAAACCGTCACCGACTCTTTAGGAGCGTTTTGCATTCCGCTGACACTGCGCCTCAACGAAGACCGATACGACGGGGCACGCCCGTTGCGCTTCGCTCTTTTCTCCATCCAGGCTGATGTCACGGCGGAAAACGGCGAGACGGCTTCCACCTCGCGCTTCGTTTCTGCCAGCACGAAGTCGTCGTGGCTCTCCACGGATTTCCCAAAGACGGTGTGCCGCGAAGTGCCAGTGCGCTTCACGGTGGCCCACACGGGAAACAACGGACAGGCGCTCGGCGGGGAGGCCGACTTCCGGGTGACGCAAGGCCAACGCGCCGTAGCCACTGGCCGCCTAACAATGGGGTGTCAAGCGCTACCGAAAACTGTGGCGGCCCTACCCTCTGGCGAATATCTCATGAGCATCACCATGACGGGAGTGGACACGCTAAGGCAGTCTTTCGTCATCTTCTCAGAACACGACGAGCGCCCCTTCGGCCATCAAACGTTCTGGAATTATGTACGCACTTCGGAGCGTGGCGACAGTGCTTTGGTGGTGGTGGGGTCGCCCTGCGACAGCGTGACGCTCTTCTGCGACATCTTTGCTGGCAACCGCCGCGTTGACCACCGCATGCTGACGTTCTCAAACCGCCTGCTGCGCTTCCCGCTCTGCTATAAAGCGGAATGGGGCGACGGGGCGACGGCGATTTTTGCATTCGTCAGAAACGACACGCTCCACCGCGTGAGCACTTCCCTGATTCGTCCGCGACCGGAAAAACGCCTAAATCTCCGCTGGCGCAGTTTCCGCAGCACATTGCAACCGGGACAGGGCGAGACTTGGAGCCTGCAGGTGACGAACGCCGACGGCACGCCGGCAACGGCTTCGCTGATGGCGCGGCTCTACGATGCGTCGCTCGACGCTTTCGCCACCTCGAAGTGGACGCTGCCGCTTTATTTCGAACGCCACGTGCCGACGGCACGCTATTCGGACATGCCTGCCTATGCGCTCTGGCTCACTTATCAGAAGTCTTGGAAGGCGGGGACGGTGCCGATGATGGCCTTCACCGTTTGGAACGAACAATTGCTGAGTTCTTCTTATGGCATCACCACGGATTATGCCGTCAGGAAATTCGGTTCGATACGTCTACAAGGAAAAGGACAGGTGCTCATGGCCAGCGCCGCCACGCGCAGCAACGGCACGATGAAGCGGGAGTATGAAATCTCTGTCAGCGCCGATAGCGCCGATAGGGCCGACGAGGCCGCGCAACCGGAATCGGCCACGGGGGTGGCGGAAGAAGGCGAGACGACCGGCGGCGGCCAAACCCGCGTGAATTTCGCGGAGACGGCGTTCTTCCTTCCAGCTTTGCAGACGGACGAGAATGGCATGGCAACGTTGTCTTTCACCCTGCCGCAGCGTCTGACATCGTGGAACTTCACGGCCTTGGCGCACACGAAGGGGATGGACAACGGACGGCTCGACACGACGGTTGTGGCGCGAAAAGAACTGATGGTTGAGCCGGCGCTGCCGAGGTTTGTCCGCCAAGGCGACCGCCTCACGGTGCCTGTCACGCTGCGCAACTTGACGGAGAAAACGCTACGCGGCACGCTCTTCTGCCACACGGCTGACCCCGATGGCCGACAAGGAGCCAAGACGCAAAAAAGGAAATTCACGTTGCGGGCGGGAGAGGAACAGGTGCAGCGTTTCGACATCGAGACGGCGGGCAACGCTTCGCTGCTGCTCTGCCGCATCACGGGCGAAACGCTGGATTTCAGCGATGGCGAGGAGCATCTGCTGCCAGTGTTGGCCAACAGCGTAGAACGCTCCGTGAGCGTTCCGTTTGCCATGACGAAAGCAGGACGCACGGAAGTGCGCACTGACACGCTGTGGAGCCGCCAGGCCGAAAACCGCCGCCTGACGGTGGAGATGACTTCCAACCCGACGTGGAGCGCGGTGTCGGTTTTGGCACCGCTGGCAACGGCTAACGAGGAAAGTGCCACGGGATGGGCAACGCGCTACTATGCCCTGCTTCTGGCGGAACAACTGACGAAGGAGAACCCAGTCATTGCACGGGCCTTGGCGGACTCGGCGGCGGTTTGGACCTCGCCACTCTCGCGGAACAGTGATTTGAAACAGGTATTGATGGCTGAATCGCCTTGGGCGGCCGAGGCGAAGACGGAACGGGAACGGGCGGCGGCGCTGGCCCTGTTGTTTGACGCGCCAGCGATGGCGGTCTACAAAGCAACGGCAGTCGACCATCTGCAGGCTTTGCAGGATGCTCAGGGCGGCTGGTGCTGGTATCCGGGCATGCGGGCCAACGTTTATCTCACGGCCGACGTGGCGCTGCTTCTGGCACGCCTGCAAACGATGGCACCGAAAAAGGTAACGGCCATGATGCTCGACAAGGCTGTGGCCTTCCTGCAACGCGAGTTTAAAGAGGAAGTGGCACGCGCCAAACGCGAAAAGCATACCATATATATAGGAACGGCACACCTCAACTATCTCTACATCCGCGCTCTGCTCAACCAACCGACAGACGAGACCACGCGCCTGCTCACCAAACTGGCACTGAAGCAAGCGCCGACGGCCACGATGGACTTCAAGGCGCTGCTGGCGGTTGTCTTGGAAAAGACGGGCAACAAGAAGGAAGCAAAGACGCTGCGGGAGAGCCTGAAGGAACACACAGTGAGCACACCAGCCTTGGGACGCTATTTCGACACGCAGCGCACGCGATTTTCTTCGCAGTGGTACCGCATTCCAGCACAGGTGGCAACCATCGAGGCACTACGCGCTTCGGGCAACGCGGCGGACGAAAAGGTGGCGGACGAGATGCGCCTATGGCTGATGCAGAGCAAGCGCACGCAGATGTGGCAGGCAAGCCGCACGTCGGCCGATGCCGTCTATGCCTTGCTCGCTGCCAACAACGACCGCCAACCTGTGATGAGCCTCAACACGTCGACACGCCCGATGACTTATTCGCTCTATCAAGGACGCGAACTCGTGGGCTTCAACGCGCCCTCAAAGGCTAAGGGCCTCGCGACTTGGGGATATGTGTGTGACACGTATGCCGACGCGAAACCACTACTGGCCGACCGCCTCATCGTGAACAAGGAAACGGAGGGGTTGAGCTGGGGAACGGTGACGGCACAGTTCACCGAACCGCTGACGGCCACCACGGCGAGCGGAACCGACCTTTCTATCTCGCGCCACATACAACGTTGGGAAAATGGCCAATGGACAACGCTTCCCGCTAAGGCCACGCTCCGCGTTGGCGAACGTGTACGCCAAGTGGTGACGTTGAAGGCGGTGCGCGACATGGACTTTGTGGCAGTCAAACTCTCCCACCCTGCCAATTTTGAAGTACGGAACGCGCTTTCTGGCTATGTCTGGAACGCGCCACGCGGCAGTTACCGCGCTGTGCGCGATGCCTCCATCGCCCGCTATTTCGACCATCTGCCAAAGGGGACGCTGACGTTCACGGAGGAATACAACGTGAACCGCGCTGGAAGCTATGAATGCGGTATCGCCACAGCTCAATGCCAATATGCTCCTGAGTTTTCAGCCAATACGGCAAGCAAGGTGGTAAGGGCGGAATGAAATGTTTTGACAGGGGGGCAGCGCGGACATTTGGCGAAAGTCAGAGGCGAAGCACTGTAGCTCACTTTGCTCGCAAAGTGAGGGGGGCGATTCTTTGGGCGGCCTTCGCGGCGCTGGTCCAAACGTTTTTCGCTACGTGTTCGTGGCCCTCACTTTGCAAGCAAAGTGAGCTACAATGCTGGCGCCGCAACAGACGATTGTGCGGGCCAGCGCAAATCTCCGCCGCGAGGGCGCTACCGCTAACCTTTGATATTTCAATTTTGAACGCCCTATAATTTTGACAACCGACTCACGCAACAAAAAAGCACTGCCAGAATACCCTCATCGAGGATATTCTGGCAGTGCTTTTATTACAACTAATGCCGTGGTCGGCGGTGCTTGCAGGCATTCAGGTTGCGTTAACAATGCCGTCTACTTAGTAATGGTAAAACCACCAGCCTTTCATTTTCTGTCTTCTCCAAATTCTTCCTGCTGCCGTTCGACTTCCTTGAGGCGCTTGGCGTTTTCAACGCTGCGGCGCTGTTCTTCAAGAATATTGACGGACGACTGGCGGGAGACGTCAAGGGCATGGCCTGTTGTATGGGGAATTGAGGCGGCTTCGGAGGCGTCGTAGACGAGCGGGACGCTGGCTGCAACGCTGCTAAACTCCAGCACTCCGCTCATGGGTTTCTGCGAACCTTCGAAGAGCATGCTGGCGGTCACCTTTATCTTTCCAGGTTTCAAGGTCGACTGGATAAGCACGGGGGCCGTTCCCCATTTGACGGGGACGGGGTTGGCCATTACGTCGGCACCGCCCAATATGCGGCCTTCGCCTTCCACGAAGAATTTGATATAGTCGTTGTTGAGTCGCTTGATGTTTCCGTTCTGGTCGGCCACAGCAGCGACAACGACAACGGCATCAGAGCCATCGGCACGAAGTGGCTGTTTCTCATGGTCAATCCAGAGGATGATTTTGGAGGGGCGGAGGGCCGGACGCACGGTGTCGGCAGCCACGACTCTTCCGTCAACGATTCCCTCGGCCAAGAGGTATTCATCGGCAATGCGTCCCTTACACGAGAGGGCTTTCAGCGCCATGAAATCGTAGACATCCTTGAAGGTGATGACGGGCGAGGGCATGCCTTCCTTCGTTGTGGGCTTTTTATAGCTATACTGCTTACCGCCGCGATTGAAAGTGAGGCGCACTTCTTCGCAATTGGAATAAACCGTCACATCCTTGGGCGAAAATGGGGTCAACTCATGGGCGATGTGTACCATCGGTCCTGTCTCAAATGGACGTTCCTCTTTTGAGATGTCGCGCTGCGACTGGAACATATAATAGGAATATTTCGGCTGGCGGAAAACGTCCATGATGCCGCCATAGAAGGGATCGGGATGATAACCGCGCTGATGGTCGAAGGAATGCCAAAGACAACCGCCGATGTGCTGGCGTGTGGTGCGATAGAGGCCATCGTAAGAAGTATAGGTGTAGCTCGGTTTGGCATAGTGTTGCGCCTGCACAAGCATCGGCACCTCGCCCCAATTGCGTGCCACACGGCTGGGAGAATTGTGGCTGTTCCAATCGTCGACATTGTCGCCCCATTCACGGGTGAAATACGTGATGCGCTTGTCCATCTGCGTAACGGATACATCGTTACCGTTGGTGGGATGGGCAAACAAGACGTTGTAATATTCATGGCCGCGGGCAGTGGCGTCGCAGCCAGACGTGCTGTAAGGGAAGGGATATTCCTCATTGACGATGTCGCGCGTTTGCTTGGCGAAGTCGGCGGGATACCAGGTTTCGTTCAGAATGGGTTCCCACATCCAAAGGCAGGCATGGTTGCGGTCGCGGCGTACGAGGTTACGGGTGTCGTTGAAAACGCGCTGGGCAAACTCTGGCGCGTCGTTCCAGAACTGCCACCCAGGAATGTTGTCGAGCACAAAAAGGCCCAATTCATCGCAGGCATCCATAAAGGCTGGATCTTGCGGACAGTGGGCGTTGCGGATGACTTTAAGTCCAGCATCGCGCAACTTTTTGGCGTCGCTCCAGTGCAGACTGTTGGGCACGGCATTTCCCACTACGGCAAAATCCTGGTGGCGGTTGGCGCCGATGAGCGGATGGGGATAGGGCTTGCCATTGAGCCAGAATCCATCTGCGCCCTTAAATTCCACACTGCGTATGCCAAGGCGCTGACGGTAGCCGTCGACAACATGGCCTTTTTGATCAAGGACACGCACGAGGAGCTGATAGAGCTGCGGATTCTCGGGCGACCAAAGGGAGGGCTTTTTGAGCGTGAGGCGATTGACGGTCTGCACGGCCTGCCCTGGTTTCACGGAGAATTTCTGGTTGACAAGGGCTGCCTGACGGCCGTTGGGCTGCAAGAGCTGATATTCCACGACGCCAGAGAATGCCTTACCGCGTTCGTTGCGCACCTGCAATTGCAGGCGCACCTCGGCAGAGGCGTCGCTGACATGATTGTAGGACACAAACAAGCCACCGCCCGCCACGGTGTTTTCGACATTGGGGTCGGTGATATGAAGGCGGTCGTGCGCCACAAGCCAGCAGTCGCGATAGATGCCACCGAAATAGGTGTAATCAAGCATTTCCTGCTTCTTGCCCGGCGGATATGACGGGTCGTTGCTGTTGTCGGTCATCACGGACAGGACATTCTCACGCGACCAGTCGACCACATCGGTGATGTCTGCCACGACGGGCAGATAGCCACCATAATGCTCCGACAGGAGATGGCCGTTGAGAAAGACTTTGCTCTTGCCCATGATGGCTTCAAAATGCAGGTATATCTTCTTGCCTTTGAGACGGGCGTCGGGACGGAAGTGTTTGCGATACCACACAACGCCCTGATAATTGACACAGCCGCTGGCTTCCGTCGGGAGATAGTCGATGCCGTGGGGCAACGAAACGACGCCCCAAGCTGCATCATCGAAATCACGCAACTCGGCACCGCGCTGCGGACCTTTGCAAAAACGCCAGGCGGGATTCATGGAGAAGACTTCGCGCCCGGAATTTGGCAACTGAAAGAAACCAGCGGTGGAAAATTCGGGCTGGCGTTGTGCTCCTAATGTGAGGGCCAAGAAGGATAGGAGCAAAAACAGGTGTTTCTTTATCATAGGTTTGGAATAGGTATATGGGGGGGCGTCATGAAAAACATAGATTCCACATCAAAGTTCCTGCACGCAACCATTTTCCACCATCAGGCGGTGGCTGTTGGGGAAGATCGACGGGAGGGCTTCGTCGTGGCTGACAACGACGATGGCCATATTGGGACGCTGCTGGGTGAGGGTGTCATAGAGCTGTTGCCTGTGGAGGACATCGAGGTGGGTATCTGGCTCGTCAAGCAAGAGAAGTTCGGGACGGCTCACGAGGGCACGGCCGAGGAGCGTTCGCTGCCATTGGCCGCCGCTGAGACTGTCGATGGGGCGCGTTGCAAGATGGTCGAGCCCCAGGGTGGAGAGGGTGTCCATCGCCTGGCGGTCGGCTTCACGGCTGAAACGGCGGAAGAGCGACTTCTGATTGGCGAGGCCAGAACGCACCACTTCCAGAACGGTGACGGGAAACTGGCGGTCGATGCTGCGATATTGCGGAAGATAGCCGAGGCGCAGGCCAGGACGGCGCAACACACGGCCGGCATCGGGCGCCGACAATCCGGCAAGAAGACGCAAAAGGGTGGTTTTACCACCGCCATTGGGTCCTTGGAATATCCAAAAGTCGAGCGGATTGACGGTCAGAGACACACCTGAGAGCACAGACTGGCGGTCGTAGCCTAAGGACACGTCTTGAAGTTGGATTAAACTGTCCGGCATATTATCTTGATGAGTTGGTGAAAGATATATTCAATGGGGGAAAGGAGGGGCTGGGGGTGAGAAGGGGCAAAATCCAGGAAAATCAAGGTTGGCAAAGAGGCGGCATCGCCCCTGAAAGGGGCTCATATTTAGGGTAGGGGCTTGCCCCTACCTCTTGGGGCCGATTAATGAACCTCGCCCCTGTAAGGGGCTCATATCTCGAATCTTATTGCGGGGCAAGCCCCGCCAACGATATGCGCCCCTTACAGGGGCAGAAGCGAGAATCGATGGGTTGCGGCGAGAGATAGGGGCAAGCCCCTATCCTAGAGTATGAGCCCCTTTCAGGGGCAGCTGCACCGCAACCGCCTTGCTATTTGGCCCAAAACCGTGCAGAGATTTTTCTGGATTTTGAACACCCTACCTATATATATAAGAGCTTACTCACAGAGCGCATCGGTGATGCGTGTGATTTCCAGTTCCCAGTCTTCGCTGAGCGGATTGATTTCCACCACGCGGGCACCGATTTCTTCCGCTACGAGGCGGGCGGTCTTTCCGCTGTATTCTTTCTGGATGAACACCACGCGCACTTTCTCGCGACGACACTCCTGAATGAGGTGGGCCAGATAGTCGGCCGAGGGTTCTTTGCCGTCGTTCTGCACAGAGAGCTGGCGGAGGCCGTAGTCCTTAGCGTAGTAGCCCAATGCGGGATGGTATATCAGGAAGGCCCGCGACTTGATGTTGCGGAGTTTCTGGCGGATGGCATTGTCGATGCTGTCCATGCGCTGTACGAAAAGGTGAAAGCGCTTGGCATAGGTCACTTCGTGAACGGTGTCGATGGATTCAAGCGTCAGCAAGACATTGTGGGCAATGACTTTCATATTGATGGGCGACATCCAAACGTGGGGGTCTTCGCTCTCCATCTCGTCGCCATGACTGTGTTTCAAGGGGGAGATGCCGCGGGCGGAATTGACACAGAGCAGATGGGGCATGTTTTGCGTCACCTTGCGCATTTGCGTATTCTCAAATCCGAGGGAGCCGACACGCACGTATAACTGGCTTTCGCTCAATTCGGCCACTTGCTTCGGCGTGAGTTGGTAGGTTTCCGGACTGGCACCGTCAGGGGTCAGCACGTTGATGACGACATTGGTGTCGAGCAATGACTCCACTGCATAACGCAGCGGCGCGATGCTGACACTGACGCGCATTTTCTCCTCGCTACCAACGGGATTGCAGGCAACCAGCAAGAGAGAGAACACGGCGGCACAGGCGCAACCCACCAACGAACGGAGGGAGGTTGGCAAGGAGGGGCGAAGTGTGGAATTTGTTCTAATGGTCATGTAAATAGGTTGTAGTGGTATCTTTGGTTTATGGGCGATAAGGGGAACATCAATTCGCGTCTCGCGCGAAGCGCTGGCGGGCAGGATGCTACCTTCGTCAGGAGAAGGCGGCCTGCCATGCCGAGACAAGCACCTGATAGCGCAAGTATTTGCCGAGCAGGATGCTGACGATGGAGGGCAGGATGCTGGTGCGCACATAGCCCATGGCGATAGTGACGACGCTGCCGAAGATGGGAATCCACGAGAGAAGGCCAGCCCAGGCACCATAATGGCGCACATAGACTTTTCCACGGCGCAGTTTTTCGGGCGATATTTTGAGGCGGCGCGTCACCCATTCTTCCTTGCCCATCGAGCCGACGCCGTAATTGAAGAGGCCGCCAAGGGTGTTGCCGATGGTGCCCCAAACGAGCAACGACGTGGCATCGGCACCAGCTTCAAGCAATCCGAGCATGACAAGTTCGGAACTGAAAGGGAAAAAGCTGCCAGCAAGGAATGCAGCGACAAACATGCCGGCGGGCCCTATCTGAATGAGGGCATCAACGATTTCTTGCATCTATTTATAAATAGGTGTCCGTCACGGAGGTTTTTAGTAATATGGTAAGTAGGTGGAATATTCTCAGCGATTTGAAAGTTAGAGTGGTATCCTGTGGGAGCTGTCGGAAGGATGGTCAAAGGGTTTAGAACAGTTTGCCATATCCCATATTAAAGGCCAACACGCCTATCAGCAACAGGAGGCAAAGGCCAAACCAGATATTGGCCCAACGTCCACGACCCAGCGTGAAATGGTGGGCGATGAGCGGCGTACTGTTGACGATGTAGAGGCGCAGCAACACGTCGGACTTCTGCGGCTGCATGGCCAAGGCACCCATAATGACGAGTTCAAAAAGGATGAACACGTAGAAATACATACGCGTGCGGATTTTGTCGTTGTAGGCCACACGGGCGAAATGTATCATGGCGACGAAGGCGAGGAGAGTGACGTAGGCCATTGTCACGATTTGCGGCAGGGAAAGCGCGGAATAATCGGGCTTCTGGAATTGGAAGGCTTCTATATAGGGGGCGAACTCGGTCTGCACATCGTCAAACCAGACGCCCACGCCAAGCAACAGCCAATAGGGCAGCAGCAAACCGAAGAGGAGGGCGAGGAAGGAACTTCCAGAGAGGGCCCGCAACGAAACGGCCAAACTGAACAGAAGGACGGGGGCAAGGAGCAGCATGGGAGGATAGACCAGACTGCCGAGGCCGATACAGAGGGCGGCATGAAAGACGTAACCCGCGGAACGCGCCTGGCCATAGGCGGCGAAAAGGGGGAAATAGGCGGCCACAAGGCAGAGCATGGGAATCATGTCGACCGACCACGTGTAGAAAAACGGGGTGGCGGCCATCAGAATCACGAAGGAGGTGCTCACCATACGGGAACGGATGCGCAGAAGCGTGGAGCGGTTGTTAAGCTCTGCAAGCAGATAGGTGACGACTACCACAATGCCAAAGCCTTTCCACGCCGTGATATTGTCATATCCGGCAGTGAGCCACAGAAGACAGCTAATGACGATGGCTGCCGGCAAGGTGTAAACGCCTTGGGTGATTCGTGTCCTGAAATTTCTTTCTCGCATATTCTGATGGGTGATGTTGTCTTGAGAGGCCGTGGGCGTATTGGATGGCTGGAGGCGTGTTGAAGAGACGAAGCGCCTCGCCGACCGTCGCTTTTTCTTGTCGCCAGGCGAAACGCGGCACGCATTACTAAATCACAATGGTGAAGGCGCAATCCCAGTTGGAAATTGCTCCTTCACCAAAGGTTATTGAATGTGATGCCAAATCAATGGCACCATCTTAAAGGTCCGCACCGATGTCTGTACGGAAATATTTCTTGTCAAAGTCTATCTGGCGGGCGCCTTCCATTGATTTGGCCAGGGCCTCTTCCTTGGTGGCACCATAAGAACTGACGGCGATGACACGTCCGCCAGCCGTGACGAGCTGACCGTCTTTGAGCGCGGTGCCTGCGTGGAACACCACACTGCCTTCTACGTCGGCACCGCTGATGGCGAAGCCTTTTTCGTAAGCCTGCGGATAACCGCCAGACACACACATGACGCAGACAGCGGCACGCGGGTCAAATTCAATGGCACGCTGGTCGAGGTCGCCCTTAGCCACGCCTTCGAAGAGGTCTACAATGTCGCTCTTCAGTCGGAGCATGACGGTTTCGGTTTCAGGGTCGCCCATGCGGCAGTTATACTCGATGACCTTTGGCTGTCCGTCGCAATTGATGAGTCCGAAGAAGATGAAACCCTTATAGTCGATACCCTCTGCGGCAAGACCGTCAACCGTTGGACGGATGATTTCGTCTTCCACGCGCTTCATCCAAGCCTCATCGGCAAAAGGAACGGGAGACACACTGCCCATACCGCCGGTGTTCAATCCGGTGTCGCCCTCGCCAATGCGCTTGTAGTCCTTGGCTTCGGGGAGAATCTTGTAATGACGACCATCGGTGAGCACGAAGACTGAGCATTCAATGCCGCTCAGAAATTCTTCAATCACCACGCGCGACGAAGCGTTGCCAAACATACCGCCGAGCATATCGCGCAATTCGCGCTGCGCCTCTTCGAGGGTCGGCACGATGAGCACGCCCTTTCCAGCGCAGAGTCCGTCGGCCTTGAGCACATAGGGAGCCTGGAGGGTTTCGAGGAAGCGGCAACCTTCTTCAACGTGTTCACCATCGAAAGTAGCATAGGCGGCCGTTGGGATATTATGGCGCTGCATGAAGCCCTTGGCAAAATCCTTGGAGCCTTCAAGCACGGCGCCAGCCTTCGAAGGTCCAATCACGGGGATGTCCTTCAAAAGGTCGTGGTGTTGGAAATAGTCGTAAATGCCCTTCACCAGCGGATCTTCCGGACCGACCACAACCATGTCGACCTCGTAGTCGAGGACAAACTGGGCAATGCCGTCGAAATCGTCGGCCTTGATGTCCACATTTTTGCCCACCTGCATCGTTCCTGCATTACCCGGAGCAATGAAGAGTTGGCTGACTTTAGGGCTTTGGGCTATTTTCCATGCCAAGGCGTGTTCACGGCCGCCGCTACCAAGAAGAAGAATTTTCATGATGAATGGGGTATAATTTGATTTCAATATTTATGCTATCAAGGGGATAGACGTCAGACAACGCCTACCTCATGCGCTGATTGTCTGACGTTTCTAATTGTTAAGCAAAGTTACGTCCAAGTATTCAAAGCACAAAGCAAATTGCTCAGAATTTTTAGGGAAGCCCTTCATTTAGTAATGGTAAAAAAATAACTTGACCAATTTTGTGGAGTAAGGGTTTTTCTTATGCCCTGTCTTTTTGCCGCTTTTGAAATTTGTCATCGGTCACATAGCCCGCTATGCTCCCTCTTCCAAATTCCAAAATCAACAAAAATACAGGTCAAAATTGCTCAACTTATTCTTTCACCATTACTTACTGATAAATCAGCGTGGTGAGCAAGTCGGGGTTATACACTTCGGCAGCCACGTTTTGCAAATCGTCGGCAGATATTTGCATGATGCGCTCGTAAAGCGTCTCAGGTTCGTAGTGCGAGGCATAGTGGGCATAGGTCTTTCCCAAGGCAATGGCGTAGTTCTCGAAATTGTCGCACGAGATGCCAATCTGTCCGCAGAGTTGCTTTTTGGCGGCGGCGAGCTGTGAAGGCGTAAGTTTTTCGTCGATGAAACGGCGCAATTCGCGATTTACGAGGCGGCGGCAACGCTTGATGTCGTGGGCGTCACAGCCGAAATAAACGGCCCACCATCCCGCATCGGGATAGGTGTTGAGGGAGGCATCGACAGAATAGACCAGTCCAGCCCGCTCACGCAAGCTCATATTGAGACGCGAGTTCATGCCTGGCCCACCCAGCATATTGTTGAGCAGGAGCATGGGGAAACGGCGGAGGTCGTTGCCGCCGAAGGTCTGCATACCAACGAGCACATGGGCCTGATGAGTGTCGCGTTGCACCACGCGCTCCCTTTCTTCACGCATAACGGCGGGCGTTGCTCCGATGGAATCGGGGAAAATGGGCGTTTCACCGCTCGCGGGGAGGTAGCGGTTGAGGGTGCGCACGATGGTTTTGAAGTCGACATCGCCATAGACGTAAAACACGGCATTCTCTGGCCGGTAATATTTGTCGGTGAAGCGGTGGGCATCGGCGGTGGTGTAAGTACGCAGGCGCTCAGCCTGACCGAGGATGTCGCGGCCCAGACCATTGTTTTCAAAGAGCATTGACTCAAACTCATCGAAGATCAGTTCGGAGGGGGAATCGCGATAACTGTCGATTTCATCGCAGATGACCTCCACTTCGCGGTTGATTTCGTTCTGCGGATAGGTGCTGTGAAAGACAATGTCGGTCAGGAGGTCAGCGGCGCGTCCGAAGTCTTGCTTCAACACCGTCGCACAGTAAACCGTCTCCTGCTTATTGGTAAAAGCATTGAGGTCGCCGCCCACGCGTTCAAGCCCATTGGTGATGTGGTGGGCGCGTCGGCGCTCAGTTCCCTTGAAGCTCAAATGTTCGATGAAATGGGCCATTCCTGAATCGGCAGGGTCTTCGTGGCGCGTTCCGGCTTTGACGATGTAGCCGCAATAGACCACACTGGAGACGGAGCGTTCGTGAATGACGCGCAAACCGCTCGGCAGGGTTGTTTCGCTGTATTTCTTTGGCATGATGGCTTATTTTTTTCTGAAATATTTCCCCACGACAGGAAGGCTCGAAAGCGGCAGATCGTGATAAACGATGTGTGCCAGGAAGAGCACGATGCAGAGGGTGTTGATGCCGAGGCGTGCCCACAAAGGCCATGTCTGCGGCGTGTAGGTCATGACGAGGAAGAAGAAGGCGGCAACGAGCACATAGACGGCGATGCTCTTCAGCGGATAGGCAATGGGATAGTATTTCTGCCCAACGAAATAACTGAGGAGCATGGCGGTGCCGTAGCCAGCCACACCGGCCCAGGCGCAGGCCATGTAACTGTATTGGGGAATGAAGAGGATGTTGACAACGATGAGCACGACGCAGCCGACACCAGAGAAGACAGCGCCCCAGATGGTGCGGTCGGTGAGTTTATACCAGAAAGAGAGGTTGAAATAGATGCCCATCATGATTTCGGCAGCCATGACAATGGGCACGACTTTCAGTCCGGGCCAGTAGTCGGGCGCAATGATGTGTTTGAGCACATCGAGATAGCCCATCACCACCAGGAAGGCCAGGAGGGTGAAGATGATGAAGAACTTCATGGCCTTGGCATAGGTCTGGCGGTTGTCTTTGTCGCGCTGTCCGGCAAAGACAAAGGGCTCGTAGGCATAACGGAAGGCCTGCGTGATCATGGCCATAATCATGGCAATCTTCACACTGGCACCGTAGATGCCCAGTTCCACCTTACCGACGGTGCCTTTCATGACGTGGCGGAAGATGATTTTGTCGGCCGTCTGGTTGAGGATACCTGCAATGCCGAGCACGAGGATGGGCCAAGAATAGCTGAGCATCTTGCGGAGGAGCTGCATATCGGGTTTCCAACTGAAACCAGTGAGCTCGGGAAGGAAGAAGAGGGTAATACTGGCGGTGCAGACGAGGTTGATGGCAAAGGCATAGAACACGTCGTTGCAATTCAGCACCACGAAGAACACGATGTTGAGCACGATGTTGGCGAAGATGAATAAGAGTTTGAGCGCTGCAAACTTGATGGGGCGACGCTTGTAGCGCAAATAGGCGAAGGGGATGCACTGGAAGGCATCGATGGCCACGCAGGTAGCCATCATACCGATGTATTCGGGATGGTCAGCGTAATCCAGGAACGCGGACACCTGCGGCAGAAAGCCGAAGACGAAGGCGAGGAAGCAAAGACCAACGCCGCCGACGGCCACGAGGGTGGTGGCATAAACGCGGAGCGGATCTTCGTTTTCTTTGTTGATGAACCGGAAGAAGGTGGTTTCCATACCGAAAGTGAGCACCACGAGCAGAAGCGCCGTGTAGCTATAGACCTCGGTAATCACACCGTAGCCGCCGGATGCAGCGGCGAGTTTGGCGGTGTAGATAGGCACCAAAAGGTAATTGAGGAAACGGCCGATGATGCTGCTCAAGCCGTAGATGGCCGTGTCTTTGGCCAATGATTTCAAATCTGCCATATTGTGTATATGTAGTGTGGGATTGCTATTATGTAGGTGGTCAGAATTATTTTTACAACCTACTTATGTATTGTCTGCCTTCTTGCCCTACGCAAAGAAGAGGTAGGCGATGAGGATGGCGGAAACGATGCCGGCGAGGTCGGCCAGCAAACCGCAACTGACGGCGTGGCGCGTGTGGCGAATGCCGACGGAACCGAAGTAAACGGCGAGGATATAGAAGGTGGTGTCGGTGGAACCTTGGAAAATACAGCTGAGACGGCCCACGAAGGAGTCGGCACCGTAAGTTTGCATGGCGTCGACCATCATGCCGCGAGCCCCGCTGCCGCTGAGGGGTTTCATGAGGGCTGTCGGGAGGGCACCGACCCAGTCGTCGGGCAAACCGGCATGGCTAAAGCACCACGACACGCCGTTGATGAGCCAGTCCATCGCACCAGAAGCGCGAAACACACCGATGCCCACCAACACGGCAACGAGGTAGGGAATGATGCGGACGGCGGTGGTGAACCCTTCTTTGGCACCTTCAACGAAGGCATCGTAGACGTTGACACGGCGCAACACGCCGGCCACCAGAAAAGCGATGATGATGGTGAAGAGCAAGACGTTGGCAGCGGTGGTGCCGACGGTGTTCATCATCGCCCCGTCGAGCCGCGAGAAGCCCCACACGATGGAGGCCATCAGCAGGGAGAGGCCACCGAGGGTAAGCAGGAGGGTGCGGTTGAAGAGGTTGATACGCTGATAAACACTCGTGACGATGATGCCGGCGAGCGTGGAACAGAACGTGGCGAGGAGAATAGGGATGAAGACATCGGTGGGTTGCGCAGCCCCCATCTGGGCGCGATAGACCAAGATGCTGACAGGAATGATGGTGAGGCCGGAGGTGTTGAGCACGAGAAACATGATCATCGGATTCGAGGCGGTGTCCTTCTTCTTGTTGAGCTCTTGCAGTCCTTCCATAGCTTTCAGGCCCAAGGGGGTCGCGGCGTTGTCGAGGCCGAGCATATTGGCGGAGATATTCATGAAGATATTGCCCACCACGGGGTGTCCCTTCGGAATGTCGGGAAAGAGTTTGGCAAAGACGGGACCGAGCAGGCGCGAAAGGGCACTGACCACCCCACCCTTCTCGCCGATTTTCATCACGCCGAGCCAAAGGGAGAGCACGCCAGTGAGGCCGAGGGAGATTTCGAAAGCGGTCTTCGAGGTCTCGAAGGTGGAGTCCATAATGGCCGGAAAGACGGAGACGTCGCCCATAAAGATGAGCTTGATGAGGGCGATGACGAAGGCCACAGCAAAGAATGCAATCCAGATATAATTAAGTACCATGAAATGTGATGTTTTGGAGCGCCGCGACGAAGATGCGGCGACTCTTTTCGTTTCAAACGGCAAAGTTAACCATTATTTAAGGGAGCGCACCTGTTTATCGACCAAAATGAGTTGTACGGCACTAAAATAATCCGTAACTTTGTACCTACTTATGGCAGAAGATACATTTGACATCCGTTCGGAACAACAAACGCCCTCGAAATCAGAGCGCGAGTTTGAAAACGCCTTACGCCCCCTCGCCTTTGAAGATTTCAGCGGGCAACAGAAGGTGGTGGAGAACTTGCGCGTGTTTGTCGAGGCCGCAAAATACCGTGGCGAACCGCTCGACCACACGCTCTTACACGGCCCTCCAGGACTGGGAAAGACAACGCTCTCGAACATCATCGCCAACGAGCTCGGCGTGGGCTTTAAAATCACGTCGGGACCAGTGCTCGACAAGCCGGGCGACCTGGCGGGACTTCTGACGGGACTGGAACCGAACGACGTGCTCTTCATTGATGAGATCCACAGATTGGCACCAGTGGTGGAGGAATATCTCTACTCGGCCATGGAGGACTATCGCATTGATATCATGATCGACCGCGGACCGGCGGCCCGCTCCATACAGATTGACCTCAACCCGTTTACGCTCGTGGGAGCCACCACACGAAGCGGACTCCTCACGGCACCGCTGCGTGCCCGCTTTGGCATCAATCTCCATCTGGAATATTATGACAACGAAACGCTCTGCGCCATCCTGCAACGCTCGGCAACGATTCTCAACGTGCCAATGACGGCGGAAGCGGCAGGCGAGATTGCAAGCCGCTCGAGAGGAACGCCACGTATCGCCAATGCCTTGCTGCGCCGCGTGAGAGATTTTGCACAGGTCAAGGGCAACGGAAGAATTGACATCGAAATCGCACGCTTCGCCCTGGAGGCGCTGAACATCGACCGCTATGGGCTTGACGAAATCGACAACAAAATTCTGCTGACCATCATCGACAAGTTTAAAGGCGGCCCGGTGGGCATCACCACCATTGCCACGGCCATCGGCGAAGATGCTGGAACCGTGGAGGAAGTCTACGAACCTTTCCTCATCAAAGAGGGCTTCATCCGCCGAACGCCACGAGGACGCGAGGTGACGGAGCTGGCCTACAAGCATTTAGGACGCGACATCTACAGCGGAAATATTGCACAACCTTCTTTATTCTAACCAATGATCAGCTACAACACCATCAACGTAAAAATGCCCGAACTGCCACACCGCGAAACGACGGCATGGGTGAAGGCCGTGGCAGCAAGCTATGGTAAGCGCGTGGGAGAACTGGCCTACGTGTTTTGCGACGACGAGAAAATCCTGGAGGTGAACAAGCAATACCTCCAACACGACTATTACACGGACATCATCTCTTTCGACTATACGGAGGGCGACGTCATCAGCGGCGACCTCTTTATCAGCCTCGACACGGTGCGCTCCAACGCGGAGCTTTTCAAGAAGACGTATGACGATGAACTGCACCGCGTGGTGATCCACGGCGTGCTGCATCTCTGCGGCATCAACGACAAGGGACCGGGAGAAAGGGAAATCATGGAAGCGGCAGAAGACAAGGCTCTGAAACTGCTGCAAGAAATACAGAAACAATAAATTAGAAAAGATTTATCAGATATGAATTTTGTTGAAGAATTGCGGTGGCGCGGTATGCTCCACCAAATGATGCCGGGCACAGAAGAACTGCTCAGCAAGGAACAAGTGACTGCCTATGTCGGTATTGACCCCACGGCCGATTCTCTGCACATCGGACACCTCTGCTCTGTGATGATGCTGCGCCATTTTCAGCGTGCTGGCCATAAGCCACTGGCGCTCGTTGGCGGTGCCACCGGCATGATTGGCGACCCTTCTGGCAAAAGCGCTGAGCGCAATTTGCTGACAGAAGAGGTGTTGCGCCACAACGTGAGCTGCATCAAAAATCAACTCTCACACTTTCTGGATTTTGATTCCGACGCACCGAACGCTGCGGAACTGGTGAACAACTACGACTGGATGAAGAATTTCACCTTCCTCGACTTCGCCCGCGAAATCGGCAAGCACATCACGGTCAACTACATGATGGCAAAGGACAGTGTCAAGAAGCGCTTGAACGGTGAGGCCCGCGATGGTCTGTCGTTCACGGAATTTACCTACCAGTTGCTGCAGGGCTACGACTTCCTCCACCTCTATCAGGAGAAGAACTGCAAACTGCAGATGGGCGGTTCTGACCAGTGGGGCAACATCACGACGGGAACGGAACTGATTCGCCGCACGCTCGGCGCAGAGGCTGAAGCCTATGCCCTCACCTGCCCGCTCATCACGAAAGCCGACGGCAAGAAGTTCGGCAAGACGGAACAGGGCAACGTATGGCTCGACCGCCGTTACACCACGCCTTACAAGTTCTACCAGTTCTGGCTGAACGTCGGCGACGAGGAGGCTGAACGCTACATCAAGATCTTCACTTCTCTGACGAAGGAGGAAATCGACGCGCTCATCACTGAGCACCGCGCCGATCCGGGACGCCGCATACTGCAAAAACGCTTGGGCGAAGAGGTCACTTGCATGGTTCACAGCCGCGAAGACTACGAAACGGCCGTTGAAGCTTCCAACATCCTCTTTGGCAAAGCCACGAAGGAGAGCTTGCTGAAACTGGACGAGGAAACGCTCTTGAGCGTCTTCGACGGTGTGCCTCAGTTCACGGTTTCACGCGACCAGGCTGTCGGCGTCAAAGCGGTCGACCTCTTGGCAGAAACCACCAAATGCTTTGCCTCTAAGGGCGAAATGCGCAAGCTCACGCAAGGCGGCGGTGTCAGCATCAACAAAGAAAAACTCGCTGCCTTCGACCAGGAACTGACGACCGAAGACCTCATCGGCGGAAAATTCCTCGTTGTGCAGCGCGGAAAGAAAAACTATTTCTTGATCACTGTGAAGGACTAAACCCCACACCATAACAAAGCCGGGCCGACCTCCGAAGGGAGATCGGCCCGATTTTTTATAAGGGACAACGCAACAACGAATTAACGAATTTCGTAGGGGGCGTGGAAAGGGGCGCAGCACTGTAGCTCACTTTGCTCGCAAAGTGAGGGGGGGCGAAGATTGTGGCGGCCCAGCACGGGCTGAAAATCCAACAAAGCCATGTTCGCTACGTGTTCGTGGCCCTCACTTTGCGAGCAAAGTGAGCTACAATGCTGGCGCCGCAACAGACGATTATGCGGGCCAGCGCAAATCCCCGCTGCGAGGGCGCTACAGCCAATATTCCAATTTTAAACACCCTCCCTCTCAGACGCCCCCTGTTTAACCCAAGAAGTCCCGGAGGTTTCTGTGAAACCTCCGGGACTTCTTTTATGGGATGTTCTGAAAATTCGGACGCATCGGGATGACGGAGGCCACCCGACGATGTCGGCTGCATTGCTGAAGCGAATTTTTCAGGACGCCCTTCTATTGATGGGCTTTGCTTTTCGGCAATTATTTCAAACCGTCAGCCAATTCTGCACCAGCCTTGAATTTGATGACCTTCTTGGCAGCGATTTCAATCTTCTCCTTAGTGGCAGGATTGATACCTGTGCGAGCAGGACGCTCTGTTACAGCGAAAGTACCAAAGCCCAAGAGAGCTACCTTATCACCCTCTTTAAGTGCGTCAGCAATGGCGTTGAGGGTTGCGTCGAGCGCTTTTTTAGCGTCAGCCTTGCTCAGTTCTGCACCTGCAGCAATGGCATTTACGAGATCGGATTTGTTCATGAGATAGTTGTATTTAGGAATTTTTATTGTGGCGTCACAGCGTCTTTTTGCATCGGCTGCTCGGCACTTATCCACAGTTTTCCATGCGCCGAAGCGCATGATCCGCGGTTTTACAAGGCAAAAGTAATGGAACTGCGGTTTTTATACAAATATTTTCCGCGTTTTTTTCTGCAAGTATGTAAAAAAAACGCGTTTTTCCTTGTAAATGAGGGGTGAACGCCCGTTTGGCACTGCGTTTTGCAATGAGAAAAGAGGGAAACGAGGGGTGTGTCGAAGCGGATATTAGGGATGCTTCAGCATTTTCCCACGAGGCCCTGCCTTGTTGCTCTGCCGCGTCAGATCACCACCACTTTGGCCGCGATGCCTTTCGAGCCGTCTTGCGTGGCACACATGATGTAGTAGACACCCGTGGGCACACGCGCTCCGGCCATGTTGCGGCCGTCCCATATAAACATGCCGCCATGACTTGTACCTGCCGCCACGACCTGTCCGCCGGTGGTGGTGATTTTCACGTCGGCGTTTTCTGTCAGTCCGGTGACGGTGATGTTTCCGCTATATTCTGGACGCACGGGATTGGGGTAGACCTTCACCTCGTTTTTGTTGAGCGCTTCAGAAGGCTGCGTGGCATCGCCCTGGAAGGAGCAGAGGCCGGCGTCGGTGCCGAAGAACACTTCGCCCGTGGCGGGATCAACGGCCACGCTGTTGACAACGTCTGAAAGCAGCGGGGAGTTGCTGGAGAGGAAATGATGGATGATTTCTGTGCCGTCGGCGCTCACGAGATAGACGCCGTTGCTGAGCGTTGCCATCCATTTGCGGTTGGCACCATCGACACAGATGTCGTTGACGGCCACGCCCTCAAGAAGATAGTCGGCATAGTTGGTCCCGTCGTTGCGCGGCACTTTCACCTGGGTGATGCGGAAATTCGTGTCGGCCCATTCGTCGGGGTCGGCGATGACGTAGACGCCGGTTGCGGCACCAATCCAGAGGGCGCCGTCGCGGTCTTCCGCAATGGCGTAGACGCCTTGCGAGAGGTCGCAACTCGTGCCATCTTGATTATAGGCCGACGAGCGGAAGGTCACCACGTCGTCTTTCGCGTTGTCAATCGTCCCTTTATAATCAAGGCAGGCCAAGCCGGCAATGAGCGGGGCCACCGTGCGGCGTGAGGCAATCCAGAAACGGCCGCTGCGGTCGAAGAGGGTTTTCTCCAGCGTGGGGTGTTTTTGCAGGGCGGCCACGTAGATGCGTTTCCATTTCCCGTTGGTTTTCAACACCGACACCACGCTGTCGACCTCGTTGTTGACCATCCAGAGGTTGCCCGCTGCATCGAAGTTCAGGCCGTCGACGCGCACATAGTTGGGGTTGCCGTCTTTGCCGGCGGAAAGTAGCGTACTGTTGGAGAGGCTATAGTTTTTCACGAAGCGTCCGCTCTTAAACTCATAGAGACCCGTGCCTCCGGCAGAGGCAAAGACGCGCGAGGAGTCGGAAGGGTCTTGCGCCACACAGGTGATGTCGCGATAGGGCAAAGAGGTCGTGTTGGAGATGCCGTCTTCCTGGAAGGCCCGCCACGCTCTGTTTTCGCGCACCATGACGGTGCCGCTATAGTGCAACTTATCGTAAGGGTCGAGGCGGCCGCCGGCAACGAGGAGGCGGTTGCCGTGGAAGCGGAGGTAGTAACAAAGGTCGCGCTTCGGGCCATATCCCCCCAACTTCACGCCTTGGTCGGCCCAGGCACCGTCTTTTAGCTGATAGGCCTTCAGGCCGCCGAATCCGGAGGCCGACCATATCAAACCGCTCTCGCCAACGGCCATCGTCTGGCAACCCTCAGGCACCTGCAAGGCGGTTTGCGCACCGAAGGGGTTGCTCTTGTCGTAAACGAACAACCAATCGCCGCTCTTGGCCAGCATGGTCTGCGCGGTGGCGCAGAGCTGCGGAAAGACGGGGTCGGCAATCTTGGCCGGCGTGATAGATTTCCCGTCGTTGTCGATGGTGAAGCGCCAGAAGCCCTTTCCGCCGCCTTCGCGCACATTATAGTAGACGGCTTCGGCAAAGATCGTGAAATCAGTGGCCTTCTCACTGGCAACGGTGGTCCACTGCGAAGGGTCGGCCATGTTGCGGCTGAGCGGACAGGCAAGGATGCCGTTGTCGGTCGAAGCGAAGCACTGGTCTTTGTAAATGATGGCGGAATAGACAGCCTTGCCGAGTTTGTAATAGCTCTTAAATTCGCCATTCTTCACGTCGGCCATCACCACGCCGTCGCTCATGGCGAGCAGGGCGGTGGTGCCGCAGATTTTGAGGTCGTTGACGGTTGAGATGCCGCTGTAACTCTCCTTCAGTTGTGGCATGAAGACGACACTGCCGTCGCGGCCGAGCACGTCGATGCCCAAATCGTCGTAAACCAGGAAGAGGGCTTTCGCAGGGGCGCAATATGCCATGTGGATGATGTTTTTACCCGTGAGGCCGTCGTTGCGCGAGAAGAGGTGCACCTCCTCCGTTTTTGTATCGTAAGAAAGCAAGTTGCCGTCGAAGAGCCCATACACCATCTGCCCCACAGGACACACCTGCGTGGCGTTTTGGTAGGCGAGATAGTAGTTCCACTGGCCAGCCAGGGCTGCCTTGGCCGGCAAAAAGGCCAAGAGCATCGACAGCGCGAAGGCGAATGGGGAAAATATGCGTTTCATCGTTTGGGGGTTGTAACGTTGGGGTGGTGGGAGAAGGGAAGGCGTTTCCGCGAGCAGAGAAGGCGTTTTTGCGAGCAGGGAAGGTAGCGGCGCTCTTTGGCAAAGGCGGAGCGCCGAAGTTGTTGTATAAAAACTACAATTTTGCCAAGTGTTGCAAAAGTTTTTCCACGGCGCGAGCGCGGTGGCTTATCTGATTTTTCACGTCCTCACCCAATTGGGAAAACGTTTTGCCAGTGTCTTCTGGAATAAACACGGGGTCGTAGCCGAAGCCCGCCGTTCCACGCTTCTCCGTGGCGATGAAACCATCGACGCGGCCTTCAAAAAGGAGTTCTTCTCCGTTCATAATCAAAGCAATGAGCGTTCGGAATGCCGCTGAGCGGTCGGCAGCGCCCTCCAGCTCGCGCAAGAGTTTCTGCGTGTTGGCTTCAGGGTCGTGCCGGTCGGGGAAGGCATAGCGTGCCGTGTGAACGCCTGGTGCACCGCCGAGGGCCGTCACTTCCAGTCCGGTGTCGTCGGCAAAACAGTCGAGACCATAACGCTCAAACACGTAACGGGCCTTGATGAGGGCGTTGCCCTCCAGCGTGTCGGCCGTTTCGGGAATGTCGTCGTGGCAATTGATGTCGGCCAAACTCAAGATGCGGAATTTTTGGCCAACCATGCTGCGGATTTCTTGCAGTTTATGGGCGTTGTTGGTTGCGAAAACTAATTCTTTCATAATTCAAATGGGGAGGACAAGGAAGGACAGGGAGCGGCAGATGGTGTACGCCACTCCCCTACCCGACCCTACGTCTGTTTGATTAGTATTTAAACGTGCTGCCGCCCAGGAACTCACGCAGGAGCGAGGTCGGCGGCAAACCGTCGGTTGAAATCGGTTTGAGATAGTGGAGGAACTTGCGCAGGCGATAGGCCTCGGAATATTCTGGCACATTTTCCGGCACCTGTTCCAACAAAGGCAGGGCCTGCGAACGCAGGGCGGCCAATTCGAAAAGCAGGGCCGTGTTGATCATCACGTCGGCCTCCTCCTGGAAGGGGAAAATCCATTTCTCCTCGCCTGCCCTCACTGAAGGCCAGCGGCGGATGGTCTCTTCGGCACTGTATCCGCGATATTTATAGTCGCGCACGATGCGGCGGAGAAGGCGGTTGTCGGTCGTTGGGATATAATTGTGGTCGTCGAGCAAGATGGACGTCAGCGCCGACGCATAAATCTTGAATTTCGCCTCCTGCGGAATGTCTTTCGTCAGGAGCGGATTGAGGGCGTGGATGCCTTCGAGGATGAGCAGCGTCTGCGGTTCGAGGCGCAGGCGGTTGCCACTTGGCTCGCTCTTCCCCTTTTGGAAATTATATCGCGGGAGCTCCACCTCCTCGCCCTTGAGCAACGCCGTTATTTGGCGATTGAAGAGCGGGATGTTCATGGCCTCCACGTTTTCAAAGTCATATTCTCCCGACGCATCGCGCGGCGTGTCTTCGCGGTCAACGAAATAATCGTCGAGCGAGATGGGCACGGGGCGCATACCCGAGGCCATGAGCTGCACGGCGAGACGTTTGGAGAAGGTGGTCTTGCCGCTCGACGAAGGTCCGGCGATGAGAATCACCTTCACCTGCGGCGTCGAGGCGATGCGGTCGGCAATCTGACTGATTTTCTTTTCCTGCAGGGCTTCCGACACGTTGATGAGGTCGTTGGTATGCCCCTCGTCACACGCCACATTGAACTCTCCGATGGTGGAGATGCCGAGGATGTGCTGCCAGTGGTGTTGCTCGCGGAAGACCTCGAACATCTTCGGCTGGTCGGTCATCGGCATCAGGTGGTGGGGATTCTTGGGGTCGGGCAGGCGGAGCAGAAGTCCGTCGCCATAGGCCACAAGATCAAACAAGATGAGCTGGCTCGTTTTGATGAGCAACGACCCGTAGAAATAGTCGGCGGTGTCGCCGAGCGTATAGTAAGTGGTGTAGAGCGAACCGCAGCTCTCAAGCAGGCGGGCCTTGCTCTCCAGACCATCAGCGCGGAAGCGGGCCACGGCTTCGTCCGTGGGACACGTGATGCGATGGAACGACAAGTTCTCCGCCACAATTTCGTCCATGCGCTTCTTCAACGCGCCGACCACGGCGGGCGTCACGCCGCCCTCCGCTTCGAGTTGGCAGAAATAGCCGTTGGAAACGGGGGTGTCGATGCGCAGACGCGCTCCAGGATAGAGGTCGCGCACGGCTTTGTAGAGCACGAAAAACAGGGAACGCGTGTACGTTCTCAGGCCTGAGGGCGAAGTCACGTCAAGAAACTCCACGTCTTTGTCGTTGAAGAACATGAAATGCAGCCCCTCCACCTTGTTGTTGACCTTGGCGCTCGTCGGCTCGAAGGGCATTTTGATTTCGAGCATTTCGTAGACTTCCTCCAAGGTAAACCCGATGGGGATTTTATGGCTGCGGCCTGTATTTTTGCAGCGGATGGTAATTGTCTTTCCCATGGTGATTCAGTTTTTTAAGTAATGGTGAAAGAATAAGTTGAGCTATTTTGAACTGTATTTTTGTTGGTTTTGGAATTTGGAAGAGGGAGCATAGCGGGCTATGTGACCGATGACAAATACCAAAAACGGCAAAAAGACAGGACATAAGACTTAACTCCTTATTTCTCAAAATTGCACAAGTTATTTTTTTACCATTACTAAAGTCTGTCGGATGAATTGGCATCACGCCTCGGCGTTGTTCACCAGATGGCCCTTCAGCGTTGCCGACGAAGCCTCCGTCACGACAACGCGGGCATATTGTCCGATGTGGCAGTTGCCGCGGTCGAAGACCACGACCTTGTTTTGCTCCGTACGTCCGAAGAGCTGTTCGCGAGAACGTTTTGAAACGCCTTCAATAAGCACCTCATATTCGCGGCCGATGCAGCGCTGGTTGCTCTCAGCCGAGATTTCGTTTTGCAGGGCGATGAGTTCTTCCAGGCGACGCACCTTCGTTTCCTCTGGAATGTCGTCGGGGAAATGCTTCGAGGCATAGGTGCCAGGGCGCTCACTGTATTTAAACATAAAGGCCGAATCGTAGCCACACTCACGCATGAGCGAGAGCGAGAGCTGGTGGTCTTCCTCCGTTTCGGTGCAATATCCTGCAAAGATGTCGGTGGAGAGTCCGCAATCGGGAACGATGCGGCGTATGGCCGCCACGCGGTCGAGATACCATTCACGCGTGTATTTACGATTCATGAGTTTAAGAATACGGTCGGAACCGCTCTGCACGGGCAGATGGATGTGACGGCACACGTTTGGCTCTTCGGCGATAACATGTAGCGTCTCGTCGCTCATGTCCTTCGGATGGCTCGTTGAAAAGCGGATGCGCATCTCCGGCACGGCACGCGCCACGATGCGGAGCAGGGCGGCGAAATTGGTTTCCGTGCCGTCGTCGGCAATGGCTTTATAGGAATTGACGTTCTGTCCGAGCAACGTCACCTCCTTATATCCGCGCTTCTGCAAGTCGAGTACCTCCTGGAGAATGCTGCGTACATCGCGTGAACGTTCACGACCACGCGTATAAGGCACAATGCAATAATGGCAGAAATTGTTGCAGCCGCGCATGATGCTCACGAATCCAGAGACATGGCTACCGCAGACGCGTTCAGGAATGATGTCGCGATAGGTCTCCGTCGTGGAGAGTTCGATGTTGATGGCCTTGTTGCCAGCCTCAGCCTGCGCCACGAGGTCGGGCAACGAGAGGTAGGCATCGGGACCGGCCACGAGGTCGGCATGGTGCTCGTTGAGCAATCCCTCCTTGACGCGCTCGGCCATGCAGCCCAATACGCCGATGATGAGTTTGCGGCCCTTGCGACGCAAGGCGTTGAGGGCTTCCAGGCGGTGGATGATTTTCTGCTCGGCATTGTCGCGCACAGAACAGGTGTTGAGGAACACAGCATCGGCTTCATCGAGCGTGTTACACGGTTCGTAGCCCGCCATACGCATCACGGAGGCCACCACTTCACTGTCGGCCACATTCATCTGGCAGCCGTATGTTTCTATATAGAGATGTTTCATATTCTGGTTTGGTATTGCTTAAAACTCGTTGTCGGCCTCTTCTGGCCCGACAATTTCGTCATCGGGCTCCACGAACACTTCGTCGGCCTCCTCGCCTTCCTCGCCAAAAAGGCGGTTGACAGCCTGGTAGATGAGGGCTGGCTCGTAACCGCGTCCGGCGGCGAAGCGCAACAGTTTCTGGCGCTCCTCAAAAGGCGTATCGGCCTTGATGCTGCGGCGCTTCTGCCGCAAGAGGTCGAGAAGATTTTCCTCCCAAAGTCCGCGGTCGGTCTCGCGCAAAGCCTCCTCGATGAGCGCGGGCGGCAGGCGCTTGAGCATCAGCGACTGCCGGATTTTCAGTTGCCCCCAACGGTCGTAGAGCGCCTTGTCGTGGACATAAGCGCGAACGAAGCGTGCCTCGTTGATGAATCCTTCGTCGACCAGACGGTCGAGCACGCGCTCTATGTCGCGCGGCGGCAGTCCCTTCATCTGGAACTTCCGCCGCCAGTCGTTCAGGCAATATTCCGCCGTGGCGCACCGGGCAGCAGCCTGCGTGTACGCCGCTTCAGGCGTGAAGGGTTTCTTGGGGAGAGGCATGGGAGGATTTTGAAAACTTTTTGCCCAGACAAGGTGGCAACCACTGTCTGTACAAATGTAAGCGTTTTATTTCAAGATAAAGTTGCGGAGCGTAAACCACGCGTGCATCCAAAGCGTAACCACGATGCCATAGTGACGGCGCATGATGGTGAAGCGCTCGCGCAACGAAGCCTTATGGTTGCGGGTGGTTGTGCCTTCGTTGAGATAGTCGGCCACGATGACGTGTGCGTTGCAGAGCGGCGTTTTGCGGCGCTTGGCGTTGTGCATGATGCGGATACACCAGTCGAAATCTGCCGAGAAGCGGTAGCGCAGGTCATAATGGAACTGGCGGGCAAAATCGGTGCGGGCGAAGAAGGCCTGGTGGCACACGAGCATTCCGCTACGGAAGGAGCGCCACGTGAGACGTTCTGGCGGCGCAAGGCGGCGATGGCGGATGAAATGGCCCTCATCGTCCACGATGTCGGTATTGCCATACACCACGGCGGGCAACTCCTTGCCATAGCGCTCTGCCGCAGCAACGATTTTGGAGAGCGTCGTGGTCTCGTGGAACACGTCGCCCGCATTGAGAAACACGATATAGTTTCCCGTGGCCATGTCGATGGCCTTGTTCATGGCGTCGTAAAGCCCCTTGTCGGGCTCGCTGATGCAATTGATTTCGTGGGGCACGGAAGCAACGCTGTTGCGCTCCTGATAATGATGGACGAGCTCCAGCGTATTATCGGTGGAATTGCCGTCCACAATCACGTGTTCCACGTATGGATAATCTTGCGCTTCAACAGAAGCGATGGTTTTGTTGATAAGTGCCGCCGCGTTGTAGGTGACAGTCGCGACGGTTATTTTCAGCGGAGGTTCAGACATTTAATTATATAAGTAGGTTGGTTATGGTTGCTCGTATATCTGGCGGTATCTGTTGGCCACGACCTGTTCCGAATATTCCTTCACGGCCTTTCGGCGTGCCGCTTCGGCAAAGCGTTCCGGCTGGGAATCTGTGAGAACGGAGAAGAGGTTGGTGGCAAGGCTCTCTGTGCTCATGTATTGCGCCAAGCGGCCGTTCTCCCCGTGGTCGATCATCTGCGGGAGTCCGCCAATTTCGAAGGCCACAACGGGCGTGCCACAGGCCATGGCTTCGGCCACGGTGTTCGGCAAATTGTCTTGCAGCGTCGGCATGGCGAGCACGTCGGCAGCGCGGTAATAATCGGCCATCATGCTGGGGTCGGCCACATAGTTGACAGCGTGGACTGGCGTCGGGAACGTGTCCTTCAGGCGGTCGGCCTCCTGCCCCACTGCCACAACGCTCAGGCTCTCCTTCAAGACGGGATAGGTGGCGCATAGGCTCCCGATGGCATCGCGCAAATAGCTGATTCCTTTGTAAGGGTTGGTCACCTTTGCCGCCACAAAGAGGATGAGCTTGCCATTTTCCGGCAATCCGAGGCGGCGGCGAGCCTCTGTGCGGCTCGCTGGCGAGAAGAGGGTGGCGTCGAGCGCGTTAGGGATGCTCTCCACGCGGCATCCCCTCAAGAGGGGCGACTGCCGGGCGAGATCGGTTAGCCAGTTGCTGCAGCCCACAAAAGCGATGCGCCCCTTTCCATAGGCGCGTTCCTTGGCGTGCCACGTCTGCCACGAGAGGTCGCGGTTGCCTGGTTTGTTGAGCAAGGGGCAGTTTCCGCAGCCGTTTTTCCAGCGGTCGCACTTTGCGGCGTGGTGGCAACAGCCCGTGAAGGGCCACATGTCGTGCATGGTCCACACCACGCGCTTGCCGCTCTCAACGATGGCTCTCACGTCTTTCAGCGAAAGCATGCCTTGGTTCACCCAATGGAGATGCACCACGTCGGCACGCTTGAACTCTGGCAGCGACGTGATGTCGGTGCCGAAGCCGCCGTTGTCCACCGCGAAAAGGCCGCGGCGCGTGAAACCGTTGTTGCAGAAAATCTGCAGGCGCTCGGCCATGAACTTCAGTTTCATAGCCCGCTGGTGTTGGAGCGCAATGACGCGCGGATTTTCGGTTTGCTTGTCGCGCACAAGCAGTTCGGCCTCAACCCCGTTTCGGTTGAGCGCCCTCAAAAGCCGGTTGGCAGCCATAGCGGCCCCGCCAACCGTTTCTGATGTATTGACTAAGAGTACTCGCATAAGTTGCTTACAGACAGGAGCGGTCTGAGTTGGCAGTCGAATTGATGATGGGGAAAGTTTTATACCGCAAGATACTATTACAGAATTTCCAGGACACCCAAAATCAGAACACACAACAGCCCGGTCCCTAAACGTTTCTGCAAAGTTAGTGTTTGACGGGGGATGGGCAAAGCAAAAAACTCTAATTTTGCTTTGCCCATCAGTGGTCTTGTGGTAATTTTGCAAAGTGAAATAGTGTGTATGGCTCATTTCGAAGCATGTACCTGCCTTTTCAGGCGTCCTCCGACAGAAGAATCTGGCCTTTTTGCAGACGAAAGGAGATTGAGAATCGCTGCCGTTTTTTCGGGACATCCATACAGAAAAGCCATACGCCCCCACCGCCATTGAAAATCAATACAACATTTTCATATATGAACGATTTCTTTAAAAAGTATGGGCGCAACGCCGCGATGGACATTGCCATGGTGGTGGTGTTCCTGCTCATCAGTTTCGTGTATTTCCAAACTCCCATCACGCAAGGGATGGAGCTGGGAGGACACGACTCCGACGCGGCCATGAACCAGGGCCGCGAGCAGGCCGACTACCGCGCCTCACACGATGGCGAGACCTCGCGCTGGACCAACGCCATGTTCTCGGGAATGCCCACTTACCAGATTGCGCCTTCTTATAGTGCAACGCAGTTTCTGGCCCACATTTCCGACATCTACAACCTCGGCACGAAGGGCGCTCTCTGCTACGTGTTTGTCTTTCTGCTGGGCTTCTACGTGATGCTTCGCGCCTTCAACTTCCGCCCTTATCTGGCGGCGCTGGGCGCCATCATCTGGGCCTTCTCCTCGTATTTCTTCATCATCATCGCCGCCGGACATATCTGGAAGGTGATGACGCTGGCCTACATCCCGCCAACCATCGGCGGCCTCATCCTCTGCTATCGCGGACGACTGCTCTGGGGCGGTGCCGTGACGGCGCTCTTCACTGCCATGCAGGTGCTCTCCAACCACGTGCAGATGACTTACTATTTCCTCTTTGTCATGGGCCTCTTCGTGGTGGCCTACGGCATCCAGGCTCTGCGTCGCAAAGACGACGGTTTGGGAAATGGCGTGCTCTCTCCGAAACGCTGGCTGAAGGCCACGGGGGTCATCGTCGTGGCGGGAATCTTGGGCGTGGCGGCCAACCTGCCTAACCTCTACCACACTTACGACTATGCGAAGCACACGATGCGCGGCGGTTCCGAACTGACACCGCTGCCTGCTGCCAAGCAGAGCGGCGACGCGGCGGAGGCTTCGAAGGGCGGATTGAACTACGACTACATCACGCAATGGAGCTACGGCGTTGACGAAACCATGACGCTCCTCATCCCCAACTTCAAGGGCGGCGGCACCAAGTCGGCCATCACGGAGGAGAATGTCTTTGACGAACCTTATTCAACGGTTTACCAGCACATCGCCCCCATCGGACAATATTTCTCGCAGAATCCCGCTGTGGCTTCACGCGTGAGCGCCATGCCAGGACAGAACCAATATTGGGGCGACCAGCCCTTCACGGTCGGTCCGGTCTATGTGGGTGCCTTCGTCTGCTTCCTCTTCGTCTTCGCGCTCTTCGTGGTGCGCGGACCGCTCAAATGGGCAATGGCGGCCGCCACGCTCGTGTCGCTCTTCTTCGCGTGGGGACACAACGTGCCAGGCGTGACGCACTTCCTCATTGACCACCTGCCGATGTACAATAAGTTCCGAACGGTTTCTTCGGCCCTCGTCATTGCGGAATTTACCATGCCGCTGCTGGGCATCATGGCACTGGCCTACGCCCTGCGCCACCGCGACGTGCTCTCAACGCTACGCGGAAAAATCGGTTTGGGCGTTGCAACGATAGTGACTGCGGGCCTCTGCCTGCTCTTCTGGCTCGCCCCGACCGCCTTCGGCTCACTGCTCTCTGCCGATGAAGTGGCCACGATGGACCTCCTCGCCAAGACGGGGGCTTTCGACGCTAATTTCCTCGGTAGCTACACCGACGCCGTCAACGTCATGCGTGGCGCCGTGCTGTCGGCCTCGGCCTTCCGCTCGCTCATCGTGCTCATCGTTTGCGGCGGCATCTTCTTGCTCGGCACGCGCATCAAGCAGATTCCGGCCTGGGCCACCTGCGGAGCGCTGGCCTTGGTGGCCTTGGTGGACATGTGGACGGTCAACCGCCACTACCTCAACGACGACAACTTCACCGACCCCATCGTGCGCAGCGAAAATATGGCGCAGAAAACGGCGGCCGACGAGCAGATTCTATCTGACCCCGACCCCGACTACCGCGTGCTCAACTACACCGTGGGCAACCCCTTCAGCGAAAACTCCACGAGCTATTGGCACAAGAACATCGGAGGCTACCATGCCGCCAAACTGCAACGCTACCAAGACCTCATTGAGCGCCATCTCAATCAGGAGCATGCAGCGTTTTATCAAGCTCTGACGCAAACGGGCAACGTGGAAGCACTCAACCTCGACAGCCTCGTGCCGGTGCTCAATATGCTCAACGCGAAATATTTCATCGTCACGAAAGACATCGCCGTCAAAAACCCTGCCGCCAACGGCCACGGATGGTTTGTCGGCAAGCTCAACTTCGTGAAGGGCGCCGACGCTGAAATGGCGGGCCTGACGAATCTCGACACGAAGCATGCGGCTGTGGCCGATGAACAATTCCGCCAACAGCTCGACGGCAGTGTGCTCTCAAACGGCACCGTGACGCTCACGGCCTATGAGCCCAACGAACTGCACTACGACGTGGAAAGCGACAAAGGCGGCGTGGTGGTGTTCTCGGAAGTGTATTACCCGGGATGGACCGCCACCATCGACGGCCAGAGCGCCGAAGTGGGCCGCGTCAACTATGTGCTCCGCGCCCTGAAGGTGCCGGCAGGCAAACACAAAGTGGTGTTTGAATTCCGCCCCGCCTCTGTTTCAACCACCAACACCCTTGCCTACGTTGCCATCTTCGCCATCCTGGCGCTCTTCGTGGCGGCACTGGTGATTACTTTTAAACACAAAAAATAAAACATACAGACCAATGAGTTTACAATGTGGTATAGTTGGACTCCCCAACGTGGGCAAGTCCACCCTCTTCAATTGTTTGAGCAACGCCAAAGCGCAGTCGGCCAATTTCCCTTTCTGCACCATCGAGCCCAACGTGGGTGTCATCACGGTGCCCGACGAACGTCTTTCCAAACTGGCCGAACTGGTGCATCCGGGGCGCATCGTGCCGACAACGGTGGAAATCGTTGACATCGCCGGACTCGTGAAGGGTGCCTCGAAGGGCGAAGGCCTCGGCAACCAGTTCTTGGGCAACATCCGCGAAACCGATGCCATCATCCATGTGCTCCGCTGCTTCGACGACGGCAACGTGGTGCACGTTGACGGTTCGGTCAACCCCGTTCGCGACAAGGAAATCATCGACACCGAACTCCAGCTCAAGGACCTCGAAACCGTTGAAAACCGCATCAAGCGCGTAGAGAAAATTGCTAAAGTGGGTGGCGACAAAAACGCCAAAGTGGAATATGAAGTGCTCATGGCCTTCAAGGAAGCTCTGCTCCAGGGCAAATCGGCACGCACCGTGCAGTTTGAATCGCAAGAGGAAATAAAAGCCGCCAAGGGCCTCTTCCTCCTCACCTCGAAACCTGTGCTCTACGTTTGCAACGTTGACGAAGGCAGCGCCGCAACCGGCAACCACTATGTGGAGGAGGTGCGCGAAGCTGTAGCACCGGAAGGTGCCGAAGTGCTCGTGTTGGCCGCACAGACGGAAGCCGACATCGCCGAACTCGAGACCTACGAGGAGCGCCAGATGTTCCTCCAAGATGTTGGGCTTGAAGAGAGCGGATGCAACCGCCTTATCAAAGCGGCCTACAAAATGCTCGAACTCGAAACATTCATCACGGCTGGAGAAATGGAAGTGAAAGCCTGGACTTACCGCCGCGGATGGAAAGCGCCGCAGTGTGCTGGTGTCATCCACACCGACTTTGAGAAGGGCTTCATCCGCGCCGAAGTCATCAAATACGACGACTATATCCGCCTCGGATCTGAATCGGCCGTGCGCGACGCTGGTCTGCTTCATGTTGAAGGCAAGGAATACGTCGTACAGGACGGCGACATCATGCACTTCCGCTTCAACGTATAAACGCCTGCCTCTCTCAGGCTCATCAAATCAAGAAAGACATCATGGAAATACTTTCCATTCTCTGGCAACCATCGAAGGAAGTGTTCACCATCGGCAGTTTCTCGCTCCATTGGTACAGCTTCTTCTGGTGTGTCGGACTGATAGCGGCCTACATCATTGTCTATAAGCTCTATAAGGCACAGAGCATCCCGCAACGCCAGTTCGACCCTCTTTTCTTCTATTGCTTCATCGGCATCCTCATCGGTGCACGCCTCGGCCACTGCTTGCTCTACGAGCCGGGCTATTTCCTCAGCCACCCCGTTGAAATGCTCCTGCCTATTAGGGATACTGGCACCGGCTGGAAGTGTACGGGCTATGCTGGACTGGCTTCCCACGGCGGCACGCTCGGACTGATGATTGCGCTCTGGCTTTATGTGCGCCGCACGAAGATAAACATCTTCCGCGTGCTCGACAACATCGCCATCGCCACGCCCATCACAGCCTGCTGCATCCGCCTCGGCAACCTCATGAACTCGGAAATCGTTGGCAAATACACTGGCACCGACTACGGCTTCATCTTCGCCTGCAACGGCGATCTCCTGCCTCGCCATCCTGGCCAGCTCTACGAAGCCGTTGCCTATTTCGTGTTCTTCCTCGTCGGCTTGTGGCTCTACCGCCGCAACCGCGACCGCGTTGGCACGGGATTTTTCTTCGGCTGGTGCTTGACGGCCATCTTCACCTTCCGCTTCTTCGTCGAGTTTTTCAAAGACGTTCAGGAAGCATGGGAAATCCAGATGGTCAACACCATCGGGCTCAACCAGGGACAACTCCTCAGCATCCCCTTCGTTGCCATCGGCCTCTACTGCCTCTTGGGCGGCAAGCTCTGCAAAAAATGGGGCGAGAAGAAATAGAAATTACGCGCTTTATAAAGGCCCAGGGCAAACCGACCAATGGTTTGCCCTGGGCCTTTTCTGTTGCAAATCCCGTGCGTGTGCCAACAGGATGCTTCCTTCAACCCTGTTTCTCAAAGAGCCGCCAAAGGCAGGTTTCTCAAGGGAATGTCGGGGGGTAAGATACGGCTGTCTATACGCATATTGGCATAAACTACCGCTAAACCAGAGACTTAGGGGGGGGCAAATGCGCTTTCTATAAACGGTGAAACTATATTCTTTGGCGATAGTCATAGTATTAGCATTATTGCTTAAAAAAGTTTTACCGGACAGCAATAATAAAAAGTCATCGATTCGCGGCCGGCGGTAGCACGACTCGCGGCCGGCGGTAGCACTACTCGCGGCCGACGGTAGCACGATTCGCGGCCGCGAGAAGATAACAAAGTCTACTTCGCGTGGGTTTCTCTTAGCGATGACCTTTATAGGGAGAGATATTTAGGAAATAGCTAACTCGTTGTTTGTAAATATTATATACATTTTCAACTTTACAGTCCCCCGACCTACCCATCACGGGCCGAATCGGGGGAAATCTAAATATTAAATTGATGTGAAGTTACAAAAAAAATCTGGTATTACACAAAGTCTGTCCTTTACAGAGTTTGACTTTTTACAAGTCTATCGCTGGAGCTTTGAAAAAAGCGAACTTGTGCGTATCCATGCACAACTTCCCATCAAGAAGTTGGCACAAGAAATAGTCGTCACGGTCATTGATTAAGTGCCACTCGCAATCATATTTTTATATACGCCTGTAATAGTCTGTTGTAGTACACATCGTCCCATTTTGTCGGGGCTTATTATGTGTCGAAATCGCTCAGTTGAGCATATGTCAGGAGTGTAGCTTCGGGGGCGTTGTAGTATGCCTTTCACAGGCAAAAGACGGCAAACAGCCGCTGACAATTAACTTTGCATTATCACACTTACGATGTGACAACTCGGATATGATGTCAATGGCTTGGTTTTCTTCATTATGTGTTACTCTATAACACTCACAATAACAACACCATCCATCTTCAGGACGGGTTTAATCTAAACACTGCTAAATTGGAAAAATGTGGAGATTCGCTCGATTCGTGTTTTAGAACCGAGCATCCGTTTATAAGAGCATAAAACTACATTATCCAATTGCGTTAATGATATGATAAAGTAGTTTTATTGTATTCTCTATGTCGGTTAGGTCAGCCATACCTACTGGTGTATGCATATATCGCACGGCATAACCTATGGTAGCAGTCTTTTGCCCTGCACCCGAAAGTTGCAGATTACGGGTGTTGGTGCCCCCTGACGCTGCATTGTCGGCCGAAATCTGAATATTGATGCCGTGCTGCCGGGCAATATCTGTGATATATTCAAAAAATTCTGGATTTGTGTCGCCATTACGATATATTACAGGACCTCCTCCCAGTTTCACTTCACCGACTATTCGTGGTGACACATCTGGCACGTCTGAAGAGAAAGCGGCATCCAAACATACGACATAGTCGTATTTCTTACCAAAGGCAGACACAGCGGCTCCTTTGCAACCCAATTCTTCTTGTGTGGTAAACACCAAAGTCACGTCTTTGTCTGTCTTGCCACATAAGACGTGTGCAAGTTGTGTAAGAATAAAGGCTCCAACCCTGTTATCTATTGCCTTGGATGCGATGCGGCCTTTGCCCAATATGCTTGCGTTTGAAATTGTGGTAACGTAGTCTCCAACGCGAACCTTTTCTTTTACCTTCTCGTTGCTGAGACCCGTATCTATCCATATTCCATCGATGTCAGGAATCTTGGTTCTCTCGTCTCCTCTCATCAAGTGAATAGGTTTGCGTCCGATGACACCTTTTATAATCTTACCGCCGTTGCATCGTATATCGACAAATGAACCTATCATTGACACAATGTCAACGCCGCCACAGGGGCGTACATAAATGTATCCATCGTTGTCTATATACGTTACTTGCAGTCCGATTTCGTCAATGTGCGCATCAACAAGGATGTGCGCTGTGTTGTTACATTTTTGCGATTCACCATTGCCAGGAATATTTACTATCAAGTTGCCCATCACATCTTGGTGCATATGGCATTGGCTTGGCATATATTTTTTGCAAAGCAGTGTGGCTTCCATCTCGTTGCCACTTACGCCTGAAATATTGAGAAGCCGAAGAAGAAATTCTTTATCCATCATTACAAAATGTATTTTTTGATGTAACGCTCAATGAAATATTGCATAGATTCGCAATAGGCATTTTGAGCATCATGGTCGTCGCCGATGGTGGAATTATCGGCATAACAACCGCCCGCACAATGCCAATGGGCAATACAATCGCGACATCTTTCGTTTCGGTTGTGATTATGTGAAAGTATAAGCTTCAATTTCTTGTCGTTTATTTCAACTTTTCCATTTTCAGAAATATGACCATAAATGAATTTGTCAAAAAGTTTGTCCTTCCGTGACCCTATGCAGGGGCAGATAGAGATATCTCCATCTGAAGTAACGACAAATATGCCAGGACAAAAGCGGTCACTCACGCACATGGCATTGTTCAGATAGGGTGACGTCAGCCATATTCCATATTCTTTTGCTTTGTCCAATGCTTCGAAGAAGTTATCAACAAAACGGCGATAATAATTCATTCTCTCTTTGGGAGAAGAGAAATAATTATCTGAGATTAATGATTTGAAAAAGACCTTTTTTATTCTTGGAGTATTTGTCACCATAGCATCAAGCATGTCGTTCATACGATCTATGTTCTCAAGTGTAATGACGGCATTGAGTGCGACATCAACACCTGCCTCGGTAAACTGATTTATGTTTGATTTGACAGTTTCGTAATGTCCTCTTTGACGGTTTTGTATCTCCGGCAATATATCAAACGACACGCCAAGACTTACATTGTGCATCTTCATATAGTTCGCAATGTCATGCGAGAATATGGAACCATTCGTTACAATTGATATCGGAAGTGACAACCTATGTTCGTCTGCGAGACTATAGGCATAGTCAAGAGCTTCTTTCAGAAGAGGCCATGACAGGAGAGGCTCTCCTCCTCCTAAAATTGATATTGTAAAACGTCTTCCCTGGGGCTGTCGTCTATTGAGAAAATAATTTATGGCCGTCTTTAACGAGTTAAGATCTATGGCATTGCCACTGCGTCCTTGGGCTGAATAACAATATGTGCATTTGAAATTACATATATTATTCGGCAGTATCATCATATTAGTAAAGCCCTCAATGTCATATTCGGTTAAGAAAATATTTTTGGAAGGAACCAATGTCTTACCAATATAATTCTTCAATTCAGAATCTGGGAACTTATCTAATTCATTCCTCTCGCAACACTCTTTCAATTGAAGCATTTGTTCTTTTCTCAGAACCTTTGCATATCTTGCAAGCGGAAGGTAAATCAAATAGCCGTCCGCATTCTGTTCTCTGACATATATGTTTATCTCTGATAGTGTCATATATTTCCCTCCATATCTTTACCCAAACTATTGGTGATGATTGTATTATAAAAATTACCAACGACGAGAGGATCAAACGATTTGATTATAATCTTAGGGTCTGCCATAGGGGTGCTGTTTTCAGGACGGCCAACGTAATCGCCATTTAAATTCTTACCATCTATTATTACTTTGATACGTTTGCCGACCATTTCGGAGCTGTGTCTGGCATAAATATCTTTTTGTATAGCCATCAGCTCCAATGCCCGCTTACGCTTGACGCTTTCGGGTATTTCGTCGGTGTAATTGATTCCACTATAGGATAAAGGCTCATGCGAATAAAGGAATACTCCCATTCGATCAAATCGTCTGTCCATAACAAAATCTTTCAACTCTTGATATATCTCCTCTGTTTCTCCAGGATGACCTGTCATGACAGTGGTTCTTATAGAGATTCCTCTTGACCTTATTTCATCAAGTAAATCAATAAGGTGTTCTTTCGACATCGTGCGTCTCATTTTGCGCAACATCTCTTCATTGCAATGCTGTATGGCCATATCAATATAGTTGCACACATTCTTTCTTGACGATATAACATCGAGCAAATTTCTTGGAAAATTCACGGGATAGGCGTAATGCAACCTTATCCATTCGATGCCTTCAATATCAGACAACCTTTCTACGAGTTCGGCAATTTTTTGTTTGCCGTATAGGTCACGGCCATATTCCGTAGTGTTCTGGGAAACTATCTGCAGTTCCTTCACTCCCGACTTGGCAAGCATCTCACATTCTTTTACGACTGCTTCAATAGGTCTGGATTTTAACGCTCCATTGAGTATTGGCTTTATGCAATAAGAACATGGCATGTTGCAACCATCCGAGATTTTGATATATGCATAATGTTTGGGGGTTGACACAATACGGCATTCACTTTCTATCCATTCATGGCGGCTGATGTCTCTGACAATGTCATGCCAATTAAAATTACCGTATACCCTGTCAACGTCGGGAATATTCTTGATAAGGGCTGTTTTCATCTTCTCGCCATAACACCCCATCACCCATATTTGACTTATAACACCTTGATGCTTGAGCTTAACATATTTGTTAATCTCAGCCAAAGAATCTTTTTCTGCGTCTGATATGAACCCACAAGTATTGATGATGACTATATCTGCATAAATGTCGGTTTGCCCGAAACTCACCTCGACTCCCGAGTTTCTAAGTTGCCATATTAACTGCTCGCAATCCACCAGATTCTTGAAGCATCCGATATTGACTACATTCACTCTCATACTTCACTTGTAATAAGTTTGTTCTCTTTTGTCATAACACCCTTAATCATAACATTTGACATATAGTGCTGTTGTGGCACCGAAAGTATATGTGTCCGATTAAATAAGTCTGTAAATTCCTGACGATCTTGAATTCCGGTCTTTCCAGGCATAAACGACAGTTGCTTGCCAATAGCCTCAGAATGATATTCGTGTCTTAGCTTTTCTGCCACGCCACGCGCTTCAGCCAGCCTTTCTTTCTTGACGCTTTCCGGAACATCATCTGTCATTGTAAGATAGGCACGAGTATTGCTACGCATGGAAAACGCATACACGTTTATGTCTCCAGGGCGGAAGTCTTCTATCAGTTTTATTGATTTCCTAAAATCTTCATCGGTTTCTCCACAGAATCCTACCATTATATCCGTGACAATGTTTATGTCCGGGCATAATGCACGCACATTGTCTACTACTTGCATATATTCTTCGACGGTATATCCGCGACACATTCGTTTCAAAACATCGTTGCTTCCTGATTGCACTGGTAGATGTACCACTCGCATGATGTTTTCATTGTTGCAAACGGTGTGAACAATTTCTTTGCTATATGTCATCGGATGTGACGACAAGTATTTTACCCACGCCCCGTGCCGGCCACATTCCTTGGCCACCATGTCAAGTATATTGGCAAAAGATACATCACCATAATGATACCTGTCTACCATGTGGCCGACAAGTGTGACAATTCCGCCGTAATCCCTGGCAAATAATGTTTTCAAATTAGACATAACGGTTGAAGGACTGACATAACGCTCGCTTCCGCGGGTGAAAGGTTCAATGCAATAGGAACAACGCTGGTTACAGCCTTTGCCCAACACTATGGCTCTGTTCGGAGTTGATGCATTAAGAGTAGGACGGATTTCAGAATATAAATCATCATCAGTATCCGACTCGACAATGAACTTTGATTCGCCTTTCACAAGACGTTCAAGAGCATAAGGCAGGGAGCGATATGACTCAGGAGAGATTATTGCATCCAGTTCGTTCTGGTGTTCGAAAAAATCCCGTCTGAGAAGTTTTGCATAGCACCCGCAAAGGAGCAACTTTGCCAAATGATTGCGTTCTTTTATCTCATGAGCTTTGCGAATCGCTGCGATATGTCCGTCTTCCCTAACCGAACAACAATTTAGTATTACAAAGTCGGCATCATCGGGATGGATGACCATTACGTACCCTGCATCTTGCAATATGGAGCATATAATTTCCGAATCACAGGCGTTCATTCGACAGCCGTATGTATGCAAATAAACCTTTCCTCTGTCCATTATGATTTTCTTTTGTTCGCGAGTAAAGTCATTTCGTAACGCATTTCCATAAGCTTTTCCATATGAGTCTTTTCGGGGCAACAATGATTCAGTTTGAGACCTTCTTCTTTATTGCGCAAACGCACCAAAGGACATCCACCGCCGCATAAAGTGATAAATTCACAGTCAAGACATTTTGGGTCACGCGTATAGTCGGCTCCTACAATATATCGCGAAAACTTGGCCATGTCAAGTCCGCTACGAACATTTCCCAATGTCTGCTCCTTGTTGCCCACCATGCGCCAGCATTTGTATATTTCGCCTTCGGGACCAATTACAAATGCGAAATATTTGCTTGCCACACAACTGTGTCGTCGGAATTTTGGCAGAAAAGCTTTAATTTCGATACCATACTGGTGAAAAATGTCAAGTGCGAACTGGGCTTTGTAGCCGCCTTCGCTAATATTATCTTCGGCCGACACACACTCGTCAGAAAGAAGGTCGCTCACGAATCCAGGATATAAAGTTACTCGGCTGTCTAAAATTTCTTTTCTGAACTCATTATGGAATTGGTGATATTCGTTCATGTTACGGCGATCTATGTTGCTGCGGATGTCTATCGTTACAGTTTTATTCACAGATAGCAGATATTTCAGGTTATCCATTATTCTGTGAAAAGTAGGACCACCTCCAAGCAATGGACGCCGTTTGTCATGAATTTCAGAAGTACCATCGAGCGTTATCTGGATATTCCTGATTTTCAGACTCTCTATCTCGTCGGCTATTTCGTTGTTCAGCAGATAGCCGTTACATACCATTTTTGCACTATAATCGACATCCATATCTAAAAACGCTTCGCTCAAGCGCTTTATAGACGGATAGTTTATGAGAGGCTCTCCACCATACCAAACAACACTGAGACGTTTTAGGTTTGGATTACTCTTGACAAATTGTACAATTGCCGTCTCTGTCGACTCTGACATATTTTTCATGGGCCTATCCTGCTCATAACAATAAATACACCCGAAGTTACATCCCCGAGTTGGTAATATGGTCAGGGCTAAATCGCTGGAGTTGTAGCGATTCTTCAGCACATCAGCGAGATAAATGTTTAGGTCTTCTTCTTCATCATTGACTATTATACGCGACCTAATCAGGAATTCACCGTTTGCGGTTTCCTTCACCTTGTCGGGATTCGACTTAATATCTAACCACATGGCTAAATCCTCATCGTTAATCTGCAAAAACACCATGGACATCGTATTGAAAAGTAAGTGCCCATATTTCTCAGATTTACTAAGTATATTATATTTGGACCATTTCATGTTTTCTTTGTTTGAAAATGGTGAAACCTTGTTGGTCTATTCAACAAGATTTCACCTGTTGTTTGTAAGTTACCTTTTAGAGGCTCAAGTCGCCCCAGCACATGTCACAGACGTGTGAGGATTTGCAGAACTCGAAAACGCTGTTTGAGTTTTGAGCAGCTTCAACTACATTAAATTTTAAGGTCATAGTTGTAAACATTAAAAAGATTTCTCCTACCCGTTTGCTGGAAGGTCGGTTACTCCATTGCATACTCTATTGGGGCTTTTTTGCATACGCCTTGAGTCCTAAACCTCAGTCTCGTTCTTCTTGAATAAGCCAACGACACCTTTCACAAGACCTACGGTGAGGGCCACTACCAATTTCATAATTGATCCGAAAAGCCTTTGACCACAAAAAATGGCAGCAACAATAGTATTTGAAACACTTGGGATTTATCAGCTGACAATTTTTCACGCTTTATGCCGCCGAGACTACGACTGTCCATATTGATATTCTCTACAAGCCGTGTAAGGCATCTATTGTGAAGTTGCAACGTTTTTCACTGAAGAAGCTACAGATTTTTGACGGAATCTTTGTAATTTTCTCATGGCTTTGGGATTTGAGTAATATCATTAATATATCTAAATCGCTCATTTTCCGTGACATATGGAAATACTCAAAGTTTTTTGTGCAATTATTTTAGCTTATCATCTAAATACGAGACTTAAGTTTATAGCATAATGCTTAGGCATATATGACTGAACGTCAGAGGTTAATATGATGCCATGTGCTTTCTGTGTTCTGTTATACGCAACTCGCAACACGAACCACTCGTGATTTGCCTTTTGTACATAGTCCAAGGACACCCCTATTTGTGAGCGTTGAGATTCGGGGAGGACGTTGGAGGTAAGTCCAACGTGAGGAGATCCGTTTCGACCTCGTTGGGTATGCGCATTAAGCAATACGTTCATATCGTCTTTTATGTCTTGCAAAAATTAGCAACTAATAGACACAAAAAAAGCGTGGAATCGTCTTGTTGTCCATTCCACGAGTCGAGGCTCTTGCATTGCCTATTATAGTCGAACAGACAACGTCAGAGCCCACGCCGATATGAAAATCATTACCGTAAAAAGACCTATATAATACATTTGACTGCATCCCGAAAGGATACAATCTATGCCTACAAGGTCTCCACGGGAATTGATAAATCACACCCGGGACATCTACCGTTGACCATATTCGAGACTATAATTCAGAATGTTTGCAAGATTCGACTCGTCTCAAACACAGCGTCAGATAAACGCCTTATATTATGTCTTGACCCTCTTCCCACCCATTGCCCGCTTATTACTGAGAAAGTTGTTTGGACTTCTCAGCTTCAGCTCGGCGTTGGCTGTCTGCCTATCAACATTGAGTAAACCCAATTTAATACACAGAATCGAGAGCCATTGCAAAAATAACAAAATTTCTTCAAAACAAGCAAGATTTGCTTGGATTTTCTGCCAATACTGTCAGATTTTAATATTTGTGTTGCTGTATATAAAAGTAAATAAGCGTGACATCGCCATCTAAAGTCCTGTAAGGTAGGGCGTTCCTTTTCGCGCTTTGTTCGTTTATCATGTGCGCATGCTTTGCCACTTGTTGTTTGGCTCAAAACCGCACAGAGACTTTTCTTGATTTTGAACGCCCTAACAAATTTATTTATTGCCCGGTAAAACTTTTTTAAGCAATAATGCTAATACTGTCGCCAAAGAATATAGTTTCACCGTTTATAGAAAGCGCATTTGCCCCCATAAGTCTCTGGTTTAGCGGTAGTTTATGCCAATATGCGTATAGACAGCCGTATCTTACCCCCCGACATTCCCTTGAGAAACCTGCTCTTGGCGGTTCTTTGAGAAACAGGGTAGAAGGAAGCATCCTGTTGGCACACGCGCGGGATTTGCAACAGAAAAGGCCCGGAACACACCAAACAATGGTGCGCTCCGGGCCTTTTTTCGCCGCAATCTCCGCGCGAGGTCCGAAAGAATGAGATATTCTGGAGCTTCTGAGAAGCAACAAACAAGCATCCCGTTTTTCTGAAAACGAATGGTTGACAGACGAAAAAGCAATCTGCCAATCCGCCGCCTATTCTTCCTGACTTCATCACATTCCTGCGCCATCACATAGCGCAGATTGAGAATCAATGAGTTATGTCAAAATTATGGGTGGCTTTGGGTGGCGCATTGACGAAGTCAGGTGTCATAGCAGAACTTGAAAGAAGTAAAACAAGCACCTTGAGTTTCTTCCGCGATATATTTCAACAACCTTCCCATTACCTGTTTTACTATATTATGTGCAATTTCTTTACTCTATCGTTCAACTCTTTGAGATTACCTACCAGCTCATCAAACGGTACAGACTCTCCATAAATCATGTGCATCCGCATATTCTCATAGTCGGCTTTCCACTGTTCGGCAATTGAAACCGGTGGAACAATATTGAGTGTCGCAGGATAAAGCGTATCATAGTCGAAGCCACGCAAACCGATGAACGTGCGGCGATGCTCCACTACTTGGCGGTAGAGGTCTGCATTATTGATAGCACTCTCTGCTATCGGCGTTTTCAACATCTGCCCGATGTCGTACATGTGGCGTGACATCCGTTCCACTCTGATTAAATCTTTTGGCTTGGCAAATTCTTCGTGGAGCAGGAATACTTTTTCAAGGAAAGTACGTTCCGGAAGAACCGCTCGCACCATGAACTTAGGCTCTGCAAAGGGTGCTTTCGGATATACTTGGTCAATCATGGAATCAAGTGCAAATTCCTGCACAGGTTCGCTCATTGACCTGCCGCTGACCTCCACTTTTACCTTGGGAAGAACATATTGATTACCATCCGCTCCATCTATGGAAAAGGACAGCACGGAATCATAATTGATGTTGATGACTTCTGGGTCTGTTGTGGAGATAGGAGTTATATCCACATTCACCTTGAACTTTTCTTTTGATATGCCGTTTTGATATAGCTGTTCTGCCAAGTCATGCTGCATGGTCTCTCTTACAAAAGAACAGGCTGTACGACGCAGTTTGTCACTGATTTGCGTCTTGGATAAGGTTCCTGTAAAACCAAGATACTCCCTATCAATAGCAACATCAATATCCTCGGAAAAACGGTCAATCAGATGCCAGCACTTACTCAGCGATGTTCCGCCCTTAAAAGACAAATGGTCGGCGTAAGGTAAACCGAACATGGCACGGAGAACCGCCGTGACCCACCAATCCTTTTCTATGACCTCCCGCTGGCGGATGTTCAATTCCGAGGAAACACGGTCAAGTATATCCAAACGGTCTTCTTTTGACAGATCTATGAAATTCATCGCTGTAATATCTTTTTTATCCATGTAGGAGCAAGAACTATATCATGATTAAATTCTTGTTCCGAGACATGGCTGGTTATCATATTTTTTATTATTCCCTTCTGGTCTTCAGTTATGGTTTTCTCGCCAATCTCGCGCATGGCAAGAACAGCCAATTGCATTAATTGGGATTGATAGGCAAAATTTCCCAAGTCATTACTGTGCCGAAAAGTGATACTCTTTCCCTCTCCGAATTTGACCTGCCGTGCAGAGCCGTCCGTTATATAGATAATGTTAGCCGGAACCTGAGTAGATAATCCCAGTTTGTTAAGTGCGTATGCTCCGGTCGGAATAATACGCGCATTATCCCGTTGAGCAATTTTCAAGGCAATGGCATCTAATGACGGCTCACGCAATGTGCCGTCCCACTTGTCATACAAAGGTCTATAGTAAATACCTTTTGCAAAGCGATACAACAATCCGTTACGGCACAAGCGGCTTAGTCCCGACCGTACAGCATCGGGAGTGCCGCACGTTGTGAAATCATCAGGAATAAGTATTGTTCCTTCTTTTGTCTGCTCCACAATATCGTGCATCGCCTTGTAAGAACTGTTTGCACCCATAGTTTTATATTTTGCCACAAAGTTAGTGCTTTTTTGTGGTAGATTGTGCGGCTTTCAGAAATTATTTGCTTGGATATTTGACAACATTGATTTTGATGCTTAATCAACAAAAAAACTGTAAGCATCCCGTGCAGGCCGTATTGCAATATATGGAAGGCTATTGAGTATTTGGGGGTATTTACTATTAGTGAATGATGTGGGAGCCTGCCTGATTTTGCAAAGACAATTGGTTTACAGACAAGGCAACCCGCCAATCCACAACCTATACCTGTCAGCGAACGCCGCCCCGCGTTCAGTCGTGCCTCGTCCCAGGTGCGGTCGTGCCTCATCCCAGATTCGGTCGTGCCACGTCCCAGATTCGGTCGTGCCTCGCTCCGCGTTCACTGACAATCCTTAGGAGCGGATTGAAGGGGTCTTTCATACGGTCAGCTTGTTGCTGCCGCGACTGGGCGAAACAACGAATGACGATGATTGTCTTTATTTCCGCTGCGCCGCATCTTTGTCGCCAAAGAAAGAAAACGGGCCTGCACGAGAAAACTCTCGCGCAGACCCGCTGCTTTATGAAGAAGAAATTACTATCAGAGCTTCAACACTTCGTCTTCCACATCGGAGACGATGCTGATGAGCTTATAGAACACGGTCTTGAAGGCCTCGGAACTGGTGAGGAACATGTCGGCCTGAACGGTGAACTGGCTTTCATACATCACGACCTTCACGGCCTTCCAGAGGTTGAGGTCGGGAAGGGCGGCAGAGATTTTGCTCTTGCTCAAATTGTCGCTATAACTGTAATAGCTCTGGAGACGGAGGTACATCGGCGACTTGTTGGCCTTGTCGATGCGGACGTAATAGGTGTTGCCCTCTCGCTTGAACTTGATGTCGCCGTCGCTGTCGATCTCAGGCATGAAGCCTTCTTGCTTCAGGAAGGACTGAATTTCGGAACGGAGCGCCAATTGGCGGGTGGTGAACTCTCCATCGGCAAAAGCCTGGAAACTCGTGAAGAAGAACACCAACAGAAGGGTTGAAAATAACTTTTTCATGATGATACGTTTTTATGGATTGATGATTTAGGAGGGGTAAGGAGGTTACCTTATTATTTTATAATTCTGAGCACCTACTTACTTCGTTGCACTGGTGATGAGACGTCCCTTGGAATCGTAGAGCACGACACGCACTGAAACGCGGCCGCCAAGCTGCTTTTTGATGGCTGCGGCTGCATTGGGCAGGTTGCCCTTGATGGTGTCGACGTCGTCGGGGTCGGCCTCATAGATGGAGGCGTTGATGCGGCAGGAGAGCTCACAGGAGTTTGCCCCTGTGATGCGCAGGGCGGTCATCGTCAGGCGCGTATTGCCAACGGTGGTCGACGTGGGGAGCTCGCTGGCCAAGGCCTGTGCCGTTGCCGTCCAGTTGCTGCTGCTTGAAGCGGTGCGCTGCGGTGTCGGCTGGGCAGGCTGTACGGGTCTTGCTGCCGATGTCTGAGCTGTCCACGATTCGCCGTTCCAGCGCTGCGTTTCGAGTTCCTTGCCTGCTGCGTTGTAGTATTTCCGCACGGTCGGCTGGTTATCTTCGTTGTAGGCCGTTGTGCGCTTATGCCATCCTGCGTCGCAGTTGACCTTGTTGCCCGAAATGCCGTAAAGCTCCATCAGCACTTGGTTGCCGTTGGTGTCGTAGGCATAGGTCTCGCGGTGGATGCTGTAATAAAGCATCGGTTTGCCGTCGGTGCCGAAATAGGCATGCTCCGTGCAGTTGTTGTCGTTGTTGAATTTGTAGGTCTCTTTATGGTAGCCATCGCTGTTGGCCATTGGCTTGTCGGAGACATTGAAATAGGCCCGCGAGAGGCAATTGCCGTGGCTGTCGTATGTCATGCGCAAGATGGCCCATCCCGTCTGCGGATTGATGATGTAATGTCCGTGTCCGTCTTGCGAGGCGATGAAGGTCATGTTGCCCCACTTGTCGTAGTCGCAAATGCCAACAGGCACCATCACCTTCGGGTCGGTGGGGTTGCCGTTGATGTCGAAGAACGACTGCTTCACAATCTTGCCCATCTTGTTGTAGACGTTCAACGTTGATGCCCATCCTTCGTTGCACTTGACTGGCTTCTTGTCGACGCCGAAATAGGCCGTTGAAACCACGTTGCCCAGGAGGTCGTATTTGTAGCGAACAATGGCGTATTTGTCGGTATTGTAGGTGGTGAGGTTTCCTGAGACGTCATACCAGCGTCTCTCTGTTTCCTGATTCAAACTGTTGTAGACCATCACGCAACGGTGGATGTTCCAACTGTTGAGCGTCGGACCGTTGAGGTTGAACACGGCATATTCCGTGCAGTTTCCAACGCGATCGTACTTATTGCAAACTATCAGTTTGCCTGGTGCCAGACTTCCGTCGCGGCCAACGGGTTTGTTCTCCAGTTCGTTGCCCATAGCGTCGTGGATATAGTCTGTTCCGCAGATGCCATCGTGCCAAGTGGGCTGGCCGTTGAGGTCGAGATAGCGTTCTGTCTTGACGTAGCCATTGTCGTCGTAGGTCTTCACCATCTTAGCATAGTGGAGGCCCTTGGAAACGCAAGGCTTGCCGTCGGTGCCAAAGAAGGCGTAGGCGACAAGGTTGCCGTGCTCGTCATAGGTATTTTCCCATCCAGCCTCCCCTTCGCGGTTGAGCATCAGTTTTTTTCCAGAAGCGTCGTAGAAGGCGCGACGTATCAGATTGCCTTTGCGGTCGTAGGTCATGCGCGTGATGTAAACGAGTTCCTTGCTCGCACATGGTTTGCCGTCGACGCCGAGTCCGGCCATCTCGCAAATCAATCCCAATTCGTTATAGGCGAATCGCTGGCCGGCGAAACCGTTGTTGTCGAGCACGGGCTGATGCTTGACGTCGTAGTTCATGTATTCGATGAGGTTGCCGACAGAGTCGAACTTGGCCTTGATGCCGGCCACGCCATCGGCATTGAGGCAGAGATTTCCGGCTTTGTTATAGAACCACTGCTCAAGGTTGTTGCCATGCTCGTCGTTGACATACGTTGAGCGGGCCATGCCCTGGCGAGTGTCGCAAATCTGGCCTTCTGTGTTGATGAAGGTCTGCTCACAGACGTAGCCGTTGTCGTCGTATTTATTCTCGATTCCGGCGTAACCGTTTTCAGCGATGTACATCGGATTGCCGTCGATGCCGAGCACTTCCGTCTTCACGCATTGCCCTTCTTCGTTGTAGGTGTTTTTCACACCGGCATAGCCGTTGCGCTTGGGCAGCATGAGATCGCCCTTGGCGTCTTTGTGGAGCGCCTTGACGAGGTTGCCGTTTTCGTCATATTCCATTTCATACACCGACAAGCCATCGGCCACATCGAGGGCTGGCTGGCCGTCAACGGTGAGATAGACGGCCTTCACCCAGTTGTCGTTGTCGTCGTAGGAGAATTCCTTCTTTGAAAGTCCCCAGCGCGTTGAGGTCGGCTTGCCGTCGCGTCCGATATAGGTGATGGTGGCCGTTCGTCCTTTGTCGTCGTAGGTGTAGAGACGGCCGTAGATGTGGTCGGCGTCGCCCACGGCGGTGTTGCTCTGGTCGGCATATTTCAGGGAAGTGACGTGTCCGTCCTCGTCATATTCGAGCCACCAACGCGAAATGCGCCCGAGTTGTTCGTTGCCGTTCGATTCCAGCGTGCGTCCATAGTTGACCGTCTGCGCAGCGATGGGGCGCTCCGTTCCGTGCTCGTCGTCGAACTGGAACGACATGGTGTTGAGCTTCTCGTTGTAGGCTTTCACATAAAGCACCTTGCCGCTGCGGTCCATCACCTTCACGCGCGACACTTTCCCGTCGGAATTGTAGGTGAAAGTCTGGTCGAGCGGACGCTCGGTGCGCTCGCTTTCGCCGTCTTCAATGATGTTGCCCTTGCTGTTGACGTGGCTCACACGCTGCAACTTGTGTTTCTTATATTCAAAACGATAGGCACGTGCCGCATGGCTCTGCTCGCCGCTACTCAGCTCGCCGATGCCCTGGGGAATGCCCCACTGCTCCACATAGTCCTTATAGAAACAGATTTTCGTGCGGTTGTAGTCCCAAATGTAGCCGGCAGCGCCCAAAACAGCGAGCACACCGACCGCTGCGGCAATCTTGACCCATTTCGGCATACGCGGCGGATAGATGGCGCGATGGAGGGCCTTCTTAAACTCCTCGCAGGAGCGGTAGCGCTGTGAGGGGTCTTTGGCCGTGGCTTTGTCAACCACCTTCTGCACCTTGTCGGAAATGTATTTGTAATACGACTTCATACGCGGAAGCGGTTCGCTGACCACCTTCGTGTTGATGTCGTGTTCCGTCAAGGTCGTGGTGTCGTAAGGGGCGTTGCCCGTCATCATCTGATGAAGCAACACGCCGAGCGAATAGATGTCTGAGCGCTCGTCAAGCTTCTCTCCCTTCACCTGTTCCGGACTCATATAGGAAGGCGTTCCCATGATGGGCTCTTCTTCCTCGACTTGTGTGCCATCCACCTGTGTGCCATCCACCTGTGTGCCGCCGTCGTCCTGGCGTTTCTCCATGATTTTAGCGATGCCGAAGTCAAGAATCTTGGGCACGCCCTCGTTGGTGATCACGATGTTGGAGGGCTTGATGTCGCGGTGCAGAATGCCATGCTTGTGTGCATAGCCCACACCGTCGAGAATGGGCTCGAAGAGGGGGCAGATGCGATTCTCCACAATCAGTCCGCTCACATTGCGGATATAGGTATCGAGGTCTTTGCCGTCGGCATATTCCATGATGAGGTAGATGTTTCCTTCCTCGTCAATGTGATAGTTGTGGAAAGCCACGATGTTGGGATGATTCAGTTCTGCCAACTTCTCGGCCTCGTCCTTGAGGAGCTGCCGCGTGAAACTGTTGGCCATATTGGCTTTGATGACCTTGACGGCCACCTTCTGCTTGCTGATAAACTTGTTTTCAGCCAAATAAACAGCGCCCATACCGCCTGCTCCGATAAATTGGATGATGCGGTAATTGAGGATTTCTTTGCCTATCATGATATTGGATATATAAGTTTGTGATTTTTAAGAAATAAGTAATGGTAACTCCCGTGTGCCTGCTATGACATCGCAAGCAGTATTGACATGAAGAAGAAGCCTACGTTAACGCCAAAGCCGACCCAGGCAGCCTGACAAACACGGCGGGCACGGTTGGGAAGACGGTTGTGCCATACGCCCCAGAGAATCCATCCAACGATGGGGAAGAAGAAAGAGAGAATCCAGAAGCCTGCCGGACAGCGGTCTTCATTGTTGTAAGCAGGAGCGTAGCCGGGGTTGCCGCCCAAATTGTTGTATTGCGTTTCCCGCTCGTAAGGAGAGACGGGACCCATCGGGAGCATTTTGTAGACTTCGTTCCACGGAAACGGCACGCGGCCGGCAAGGAGAATATTGGCGCCGGGGGCCACCGTTATGCGACGGCCATGAATGACCTGGCCGTTGAGAACGGAACCGTTGCTGCTCACGTCCTCGAATACGTATTGGCCGCCAACGCGGCTGATGCGGGCATGAATGCGACTCACGTTGCCGTCCGACACCATGATGTTGCACTCACTGCTGCGTCCTATTGTTACTGTTGCGTTCATATCTATATTTTCATTAATGGATGGCCGGAACGCCCTTCCGCTTCCGACCACCGTTTTTTTTAAAAAAGGAATGTTCTGAAAGTTACGGCGGATGATTGGCGGCCCTTCAATGGCTTCCAATCGCTGGCTATGCTGCCATGACGGCAACTACCAGAATATTGAACACCAATCCTACGCCAAAACCTATCCAGGCCCACATGGCGGCCTTCGAACCTTTATTGGGGTACTGGTTGTGCCACACGCCCCAAAGCACCCATCCAACGACGGGAAACATGAAGCAAAGGAAACAGAAGCCACCAGAGAGACGGTCTTCAGCCGGGAAGAACTCACGTTTCGTTTCTGGAGCGGGAGGCGGCGGAGGCGTGGGGCCAGAAGGCCCTACCTGCGGGTTCCATCCCTTCTCACGGAGTTTCTGCATCACCAGCGGCCAGGAGAGGAGGATGTTGGGATTTCCGGCGAGCATCACCTGCGGCAGGGCCGTCGTGCCATTATAAGGAATGGACGCGGTGTCGTTTTTCAAATATCGGCCGTCGATGCCAGTGCCGTTGGTGCTGTGGTCGGTGATTTCAATGGTGTACCGGTTAGATCCGCCCGTACTGGGAGACGTAAACCCGTGGATTTCCAAATGAAAGCTGCTGACTATGTCTGGCGTGTACTGGATGTCGTTGTCCTTATCGCGTCCAACCGTAATTTTCGCATCCAACGAAAAAGGATTGCGCTCTGTGCGCTCCAGGTCGTCGCGAAATTCCTTACACGTCTGATAGCGCTTGGTCATGTCGCGGTCGATGGCCCGCAGATAGATACTGTCGAGCTGCGTTGAAACACCTGTTGTCTGCGACGGCAGAAGGCGCTCCTGATGGAGGATATTGAGCATCGTTTCATGCCCGTTGTTGCCTTTGGCGACCGCCGTTTTGCCCGTGAGCATATAATAGAGCACACAGCCGAGCGAATAGATGTCGGTTCGGTGGTCGATGTGTAAGCCCTCGGCCTGCTCCGGACTCATGTATCCGTCAGTTCCGATGACCTTTCCGACGGTTTGGCCGGCAACGCCCGAACGCAAATCTTTGGCGATGCCGAAGTCAATGATACAGATACTGCCGTCGGGGCGTATCATGATGTTAGAGGGTTTGATGTCGCGATGGATACAACCACATTTGTGCACATAGCTCATGGCGTCGAGAATCTTGCACATGAGGTTGATGGCCCCCGTCATCGGGAACGCACCGTTGCGTTTGACGTGCTGCTCGATGGTGATGCCTTCCACATATTCCATGGGGAGGAAGAAGTTCCCGTCATTATCCGACCACGAATGCCCCATGATGTGCACCACTGAGGGGTGGTTCATGAGTTGCAGACTCTGCACCTCAGCTTGAAACAACTGCCGATATTCTGGCAGACAGGTCACCTTGTTGCTCATCATCTTGATGGCAACCTTCTGGCCGGTCTGGTCGTCATGTCCCAAGTAAACGCATCCCATGCCCCCTCTTCCTATTTCCTTATCGAAGATGTATGACATAAGATTGCAGGATTATTTTTTGTTGATAATGAGGGTGAACTGCTTTTGGTCGGCAAGGAAAAGCGTGATTTTTTCAGAATCCTTCTTGAACTCATTATAATATACCGTGATGTTGACCACATTCTCATTGGGGCATGAGATATGATAGGCCGCTTCCTTCACCGAATTGCCCGTTGTGCTGAACTTCAAATCTTTGCCAACGTAGATATTCGAGCGGTTTGATTTTCCTTCACCTGTCTGCAAACAGATATTAATCTGTCCCTTCTCATTCACCATGTCCGCTCTGATCTCCGTGGTCTTGGTGAGCGGTGTCGGAGTTTCCGTGGTTTCTTTCTTGTCGTCGGAGAAAGCATCCTTGATGTCTTTCACTTTCTTCTTGGTCTCTTCTGGGTTTTGCGCGGGATAATCAGAAGGTTTGGGAACAGAGATGCCGATGGTGTAATGGATTGTGTGACCGTCCTCTGCCGTAAAGACGAGGGCCACATACTGCACGCCTTCCAACTTGTCCTTGAAGCTCAGTTCAACCTTGGTTGAGTCTGTTTTCGTCAAATTGAAGTTCTCTGCAGGCACCACTTTCAGCGTCTTAAACAAATTCTTTGGGCCCTCGATGCGCTTCACTTCGCCCTTGCTTGTGGTCCAAGAGATAGAGACGACACCAAAACTGTTTGGCACCTCCTCGATGGTCATGAACTTCTGATTGGCCTTAAACACCAAAGCGTCGGGGTCGCCCTCCGCAATTTTAAGTTTAACCTCCGAATTCTTGTCTTTCTCCATCAGCTCCTTGACATAGTCGTCGGCCGTTGCCATCTTCGGTTCGCTGTCTCTCAGGAACCACCAGGCGACACCGCCAGCGAGGGCGAGGCAGAGAACGGCAACAGGGAGCCAGATGGTCAGCAGGCGCGACGGTTTCGCCGACGGAGAAACTGCCCCACCCTTTGACTTCTTTGAGCGGTTCTTGAATGGGGAGAGCGAAAATTCAACCATCACGGCCGTGATGTTGTCGTAGCCGCCATTGACACGCGCCTTTTCAATGAGGCGCTGCACGCGCTCTTGCTGCGTATATTTGGCTTGGCTGCCAGCAATTTCGAGGATCTTCTCGTCGGGAACCATACCGCTCAATCCGTCGGAACAGAGGATGAAGCAGTCGCCAGCCTCTGGCTCAACGGGTTCGGAGCGCACCACGGCGGGCATCATCTGAGGCAGGCCGAGGGCATTGGTGATTTCGTTTTTGCGCGGATGGTGCTCGGCCTGTTCTGGCGTTATTTCGCCGCGATCAACGAGCATCTGCACGAAGCTCTGGTCTTTGGTCAGTTGCTTGATGACATGCTGGCGCACAAGATAAATGCGGCTGTCGCCCACACTTCCATAATAGACATAGCCATCGCGCACGATGAGGATAACGCAGGTGGCTCCCATGCCCGAGAGTTCGGGCTGTTGCTGGGTGCGCTGCAAGATGGCCTGATTGCCAGCATTGACAGCTGCCACGATGGCTTCGTTGGGATTTTCGAAATAATTGGCTTCCAGGAAGGCACGAATGGCCTCAACGGCTGTATGCGAGGCTACGGCACCGCCCACATGACCGCCCATGCCATCACACACCACGGCGACAAGGCCGTTTTGGCATTCAAATTTGTCGAACCAGTCCTCGTTGGCAGGACGCTTGCAACCAACGTCGGTCAAACCTTCGATGTTGCAGTAATAATATTTCTGGCTTTGCATAAATATGTCTTGATTGAGTAATGGTAAAAAAATAACTTGACCAATTTTGTGAAGTAGGAGTTAATTCTTACGCCCTGTCTTTTTGCCGTTTTTGAAATTTGTCATCGGTCACATAGCCCGCTATGCTCCCTCTTCCAAATTCCAAAACCAACAAAAATACAGGGCAAAATTGCTCAACTTATTCTTTCACCATTACTGACCTGTGTATAGAAAGTCCTGCTAATAAGCGTTCAGGAAATTTCTTTTCATCTCACTGACGGCCTATATCCAGAACGTCTCTACATAAGAATGTATCCAGTGCCGGGATGCGGCGCAGGGAAAAAGGGAAGGAAAGGAAAAAGGGCAAGCACGAGCCTTAATTACGAATAAGGCAAACGCAACTTGCCCCTGAAGGTATATTCCATTTAGAACTCAGGCACGCCGAGGAACACGAGCTTCGTGCTGCCGATGACGATGATGTCGTTGGTGTGCAATTCAGTGCGGTCGCCAGTGAACTTGCCATTGATGTAGGTGCCGTTTGAAGAATTTTCATCGTTGGCCCACATGATGCCCTCCGCCTCGCGGTAGAGAATGAGCAGATGGCGGCCCGACATCTTGTCGTCCATCGGGAAACTGATGTCGCAAGCGTGGTCGCGACCCACGATGTTGCGGCCCTCATAAATCTTGTAGACCTCCCCTGCGGGATTGTGGCTGTAGCTAACGAGCAAGCCCACCAATTTGCGGCCGCCGTCAGGATTGGGCGAGCCGGGCTGTCCGACGGTGCGAATGACGGTGTGTCCGCCGCCACCGCCTGGCACGTCAGGCATGCCAGGGTAATAAGGTGCTGTGGGAGCCGTTGCACCTGGAGTGCCGTTTCCGTTGAAATTATTGTTTATCTCCGTTTTTGCTGTCGGCGCCCCGATTCCGGGCATATTCACTTGTGTGTGGCCACTCTGCGGGCAGAAGGGGCAGTTGTCGCCATAAATGCTTGAGTCATATTGGTGTCCGTTCGGACATTTCTTTGTTGCCATGGTAATATAAGTTATTATGTAGTGGCGGAGAACAGCTTGCGCGGCTGTTCCCTACGCCCTTACGGATTAATATTCAACGTGTCATTTCAGGAGTTCAACGATATACTTGGCCTTTACGCCCATGTTGAGTCCCTGCTTTTCAAATCCGGCATTGTTGATGCCAACGAGCTGTCCTTTGTCGTTGAGAATCGGCGAACCGCTTGCGCCGTGTTCCGTCACCATGTCGTGACCGAAGCTCACTTCTCCGCGGTTTTGCGTCACATTGCCTTCGTGCACCTGGTTGTGGATTTCGCGATTGTCAATCATGCCCATGTCGGTGCCCGAAGGATAGCCGATGGTAAAGATTTTCTTGCCCTCCTTCAGTGCATCGGGCGAGAGGTCGGCCTTGTTGAAGTCGATGATGTGGGTCACCTTCGCTGGGAGCGTGCGGCTTTCTGTTTGAATGACGGCCACGTCTTTCGGCATGCCGCTCTGCTCCTTATAAACCGTGCAAGACACGAGATTGCTGGGACTGAACACCACACCATCGGGGATAATACCAATGCCGTAGAGTTTCGGCTTCACCGTGATGCGGCTACACAACGCGCCGTTGCCAGTTTGAATCAGAATATCCTGCACCTGCTGGTTGATTTTCTTGCCCACAGGGTCGTCGCTCGACGACGGGTTCGACAGCCAAGGTTGCGTGATGTGGAGGTTGGTGACGACCTTACCGTCTTTGCTGACAAAGAAACCCGTTCCGACGGCCTCGCCGCGCTTAGGAACAAGATTTCCCTCCCCGTCAACGCTCAGGCATTCGATACCGTCCTGTCCCAACAACTGACTGAAGAAAGCCGTCGTGATGTCTTCATCATCCTGGTAGATATTATAGCCGTAGACACTGTAAGTCATGCACACGGCATCGCCATATTCATTATATATCTTCTCGCTGCTCCAGCTTGCGAAATGCTTCCATCCGAAATAGCCTCCCACGCCGAGCAAAGCCACGATGAAGACGGCGGCGATGGAAATCCAGACGCCCTTGCCCGACGACTTCGGAGCCACTGGTGGCACTTCCGGCTGCAGAACCCGCGGTTGCAGATAGTTTTCCCAGTCGAGCGCATAAGCCCGCGTGATAGTCACGCGGTCGCCCTTCTGGAGCTTGCGGCTCGTGACGCGTTCGCCGTTGACATAAGTGCCGTTGGTGGAATTGGTGTCTTCAATCACCACGTCGCCCTGTGCGTTGCGGTAGAGCAAGGCATGATGGTGCGAAACGTCAGTCGGCGTGAGTTTGATGCGGCAGTCGGCGTCACGTCCGATGGTGTAGCTCTCGCCGCCCGCTACAGGTCCGCCACTTGCCGCGCCGCCCGCGTTGCCGACGCGGATTTTTGTCTTTCCGCAGCGGCCCACGATGTCCCTGAGACTGGTAATTTCCGAGCCGAGCCTAATCACGTCGTTGACCGACACACGCTGCTGCGAAACCCGCGCGTTATTGACGAAAGTGCCATTGGTGGAATTTAGGTCACGAATTGTGCCCTGCTGTTCGTTGTCATCCAAGATGAGTTCTGCGTGATGTCCAGAGACATTGGAGTTTTGAATCACGCAATCATTGTCGAGCGAACGTCCGATCTTTATGATTTTCATAAACCATCAGTTTTGCAAACCTTCTGCGGAGGGGATTAAAAAAACAACGGTAGAAGCCTATGCGTTTGCCACATACAAATACAATAGGGAAGCATTTCATGTCGGCTGCTCCATGTTGCGTTTCTATTTCTGACGAGCCCGGCCGTCTGTATGCGCCGGCCATCTCCCAAAGATTCTGTTGTTAAAAACTATTTGCAGAGTACACAAATGGCCATATCTATTGCCACGTGTACTCTGCAAATTTAAATATCTTATCAGGAAAAAGCAAGTATTTTCCCATATTTTTTTGCTAAAAATTCGTGAAGCCCTTCAGCGCCGCCATAAAAGTAATGCACCATCACTAAAAGTGTTCCCGTCGCAGCGGATAATTTCCGCGCAGGCGCTCAAAGGCAGCGGGGTCGGCTTTCAGGGCATCGCTGTCGCGTCGCGGGTCGTAGAGCGCCAGAGAAGGGTTGGCGGCAGCGTCGTCGGGCGCTTCAGGATAATAGCGGAACGTGGGCGGCACGGCTGGGGCCTCCACGTCAAACAGACAATCAACACCGAAGAAGCGGGCCACGGCTTCGAGCGACATACGGGTGCCATTGGCCTTTCCGTCGGCAGAATAGCCGGCGATGTGGGGCGTGGCGAGGAAAGCCCGGTCGAGGAGTTCGCGCGAGATGTCGGGCTCGTTCTCCCACGTGTCGACAACGGCTTCGCGGACGATGCCGCCACGAAGGGCGCCGAGCAAGGCACTGGTGTCGACCACCTCACCGCGACTGGAATTTATCACGACAGGGCGACGCTGCAAGCGGCTGAAGAAATCGGCCGAAGCGAGGTGGAAGGTGGCGTGAAGCCCCTGGCGCGTGAGTGGCGTATGGAAGGTGATGATGTCGGCCTGCCGGCAAACGTCGTCGAGCGTGGCGCAACAGGCGGCATCGGCAATGCCGCCAGCAGCGGCGCTCCCCTCTTCCACCCCGCCACAACCCTGAAGGCGCAAGGGGTCACAAAGCAAGAGGTTGAGGCCGAGACGCTTGGCCATGAGCGCCACTTGCGTGCCGACGTGGCCCACGCCGACAACGGCCAGCGTGGTGGCGGCATCAAGACGAATGCGTCCGGCACGGGCAAGGAGCAAGAGGGCGCTCTCAACATACTGCGCCACACTGCCCGCATTGCAGCCCGGACAATTGGTCCATCCGATGCCATTTTTCGCGAGCCAGGCGGTGTCGATGTGGTCGAAACCGATGGTGGCCGTGGCAATGAATTTCACACGGCTGCCTTTGAGCAAGGCTTCATCGCAGCGGGTGCGGGTTCGCACAATGAGGGCATCAGCATCGCGCACGTCATCGGCGGTGATGGCAGCGCCAGGAAGATAAACGGCGGTGCCGAGACGCTCTGCCTGCCCGCGCATAAATGGTATTTTGTCGTCAATGATGATTTTCATATTTGCAAGAGGGGTAAGTAAAGGGGTGTTCTATAAATTAGCTTGAGCCGATTTTACATTTATCGCGAAGCAGATTGTTGTATTTCAAAGACGAGCATAGCGAGCTATGTGAGTCTTTGAAATACAGCAAGATGCGAGTGAGAACTGTAAAAGCGGCCAAGTCAATCCTAAATAAAGAATCTCCATTAAAACTAATTTATAGAACATCCCTAAAGTGTTATGCTTTCTCTGCAGGAACGTCCGAAACGCCAGGAACGCCAGAAGCATCCGAAGCGTCCGTAACCGTCGGAGCCTCAGCAACTTCTCCTGAGTTCATCGCTGTTCCATTCTTTTTTTGGTTGCGCGGGAAATACTTAAGCACCTGTTCGCGCAGATAGGGGTTTCCGAGGTGCATATAAATATCGGTGGTGGCGATGCTCTCGTGGCCGAGCAGCATCTGTATGGCCCTCAGGTTGGCGCCGCCTTCCAGAAGATGCGTGGCAAAGGTGTGTCGCAGCGTGTGCGGACTGATGGTTTTGTTGATGCCAGCCCGCTCGGCATAGAGACGCAGATTATGGAAAACGGTGATACGCGAGAGGCGTTGTCGGCGCGAAGCACTGATAAACACGTAGTCTTCCTCGCCCATCTTCGGTTCGATTTTGTCGCGCTCCACAAACCAGCGCTGCAATTCCTCGATGGCGCGGGGCGACACTGGCACAAGGCGTTGCTTGTTGCCCTTGCCGAGCACGCGCAGATAGCCCTCGTTGAGATAGAGGTCGGAAAGGCGCAACTGGCAAAGCTCCGTCACACGCAATCCACAACTGTAAAGAATCTCTATCATGGTGCGGTCGCGCTGCCCATCGCGGTGTCCGAGGTCAACGGCGTCAAGGATGGCATCGACTTCCTCCAGCGACAACACCTCTGGCAGATGTTTGCCGAAGGCTGGCGACTGCAGGTTTTCAACGGGATTCTTCTCGATATATCCGTCGAGTTGCAGGAAATGGAAGAAGGAACGCACGCCCGAAAGCACACGCGCCAATGAGCGCTCGCTGATGCCGAGATCAGAGAGCGTCCAGGTGAAGCGGTGGAAGTCGTTGAGCGTGAGCCCCCCCACCTCGAGATGGTTTTCTTCAACATATTCAAGGAAACGCTTCACGTCGCGGCAATAAGCCTCACGCGTGTTGGGCGAGAGGCCGCGCTCAAGGAGCAGATAACTGCGGTATTTGCCCAATACAACGGGCTCTTTGCGACGTTTGAATAGGTTGGGGTCGACGCCCTGCGGAATGGAATTGGCGTCCACAATGCTCGAATGCATTTCTCCTGCCTTGTTGGTATGCTTCGTATCCATATTTTTTCGTACCTTTGCTTGCAGTAATGGTGAAAGAATAAGTTGGGCAATTTTGACCTATATTTTTGTTGGTTTTGGAATTTGGAAGAGGGAGCATAGCGGGCTATGTGACCGATGACAAATACCAAAAACGGCAAAAAGACAGGACATAAGATATAACTCCTTATTCCTCCATTACCAGAAGCAAAGGTACGTTTTTTCTGCCGAAAACCAAACATGATAGCGGCGTTAAGCATCATTCTGGCCACCTGCAAATGTCCACGATAGCCCCCACTGGGCCACCCAGTCTGCCCTCCGCCGCCCCAAAAGAGATTACTTATGAAAATTCTGATTCTCAACGGCCCCAACCTCAACCTGCTCGGACAACGCGAGCCTGGCATCTACGGCAACGGCACGATGGACAGTTGCCTCAACCAGCTCCGCCAACGCTATCCGCAAGTGGAATTTCTCTATTTCCAGAGCAACGTAGAAGGCTTTCTCATCGACCGTCTGCAACAGGCCATAACAGAAGACGTTGACGGCGTGGTGCTCAACGCAGGAGCCTATACCCACACGTCGATAGCCCTTCACGATGCCATCCGCAGCGTGAAGTTCCCCGTCATCGAAGTACACATCTCCAACGTACACCAGCGCGAAGAGTTTCGCCACCACTCCTGCATCGCCGCCGCCTGCAAAGGCGTAATCTGCGGCTTCGGCCTCAACTCCTACCGGCTGGCCGTAGAAGCCATCGTTAATCCATAAGTAATGGTGAAACGAGGCGGAAAGCGCCGCGCGTAAAGCACGTGCCTTCCACACGCATCCCTCGGCACATCCTTGACTCAACAATATAAATAGATAGTATATACACCATACCACCATGTACAAGAAAACAAAAATTGTAGCAACCATCTCTGATGCCCGTTGCGATATAGGTTTGCTGCGCTCCCTCTATGAAGCCGGCATGAATGTTGTACGCCTCAACACCGCCCACCAAGGCCCTGAAGGCATGCGCAAAGTGATTAACAACGTGCGCGAAGTGTCAAGCCACATCGCCGTTCTCGTCGACACCAAAGGCCCTGAAGTGCGCACCACCCGCTGCGAAGCCCCCATCGAGTTCCACAAAGGCGAGATGGTGGAAATCGTTGGCAACCCCGAAATCATCACCACCCACGAGCGCATCGCTGTTTCCTACAAGAACTTCGTTGACGACCTCAACGTAGGCTCACACATCCTCATTGACGACGGCGACCTCGGACTCTTCGTGGAAGAGAAAACCGCCACCACGCTCGTCTGCAGCGTGGAAAACGATGCCACGCTCGGTTCGCGCAAGAGTGTCAACGTGCCAGGAACGCGCATCAACCTGCCAGCCCTGACGGAGCGCGACAAAGAAAACATCCGCTTTGCCATTGAAGCCGACGTGGCCTTCATCGCCCATTCCTTCGTGCGCTCAGCCGCCGACGTGGCAGAAGTGCGCCAACTGCTTAAAGAAGCAAACAGCGACATCCGCATCATTGCCAAAATCGAAAACCAGGAGGGCGTTGACAACATTGACGAGATTATCGAAGCAGCCGATGGCATCATGGTGGCCCGCGGCGACCTCGGCATCGAAGTGGCGCAGGAGCGCATCCCGGGCATCCAACATCGCCTTGTGGCCAAAGCCATCCGCGCCCACAAGCCCGTCATTGTTGCCACCCAGATGCTGCAAAGCATGATTCGCAATCCGCGCCCAACGCGTACAGAGGTGACAGACATCGCCAACGCGGTTTATTCCCGCGCTGATGCCCTGATGCTCTCTGGCGAAACGGCCTATGGCGACTACCCCATCGAAGCTGTGCGCGTGATGGCCACCGTGGCCGAACAGGCTGAGAAAGACAACTTCGACGAGATTCCAGAGGTGGACATCCCGTTGGCAGAACACCCCGACGTGACGGAGTTCTTCTCGAAAGAGGCCGTGATGGCAACGAAGCGCATGCGTCTACGCGCCATTGTCATGGACAGCTACACGGGACGCACGGCACGCTACGTTTCTTCGTTCCGTGGAAAATGCACCATCCTGGCCATCTGCTACAAGGCGAAAACGGTGCGACACCTGGCACTCTCCTACGGTGTTTACGCCATCTACATGCCGATGAAGAGCTACGGACACGAGTTCCTGCTCGCCGCCCTGCGCAAACTTCTCAGCGATGGCATGCTTCACATGGACGACCGCATCTGCTATCTCGGTTCGCAACGCAAGGAGCAGACCACGTCTTTCATGGAAATGAACATCGTGAAGAACCTCTTCGAAACGGAAGGGGAGGAAACCTATCCTAATTAAGTAACACACTGACATGAATTTCTACCCTTCTGAAACGGCAACCGACGCTGAAATGGCAGCCGCTGAGGCGATGACGATGGACGATTATCTTCTCAACCACATCTCGCCAGAAGACGACTACCTCCACCGGCTCTATCGCGCCACCAACACCCATCTGTTGCGGCCGCGCATGGCATCGGGACATTTGCAGGGCCAGCTCCTGCGCATGCTGACGGGCATGATACGCCCTAAAGTGGTGGTGGAAATCGGCACCTACTCGGGTTATTCAGCGCTGAGCATGGCAGCAGGCATGACGGCCGATGCCGTGCTCCATACGTTTGAAATCAACGACGAGCAGGAGGTGTTTACACGACCCTGGCTGGAGGGCTCGCCCTATCCGCCACGCATCGTTCTGCACATCGGGGAGGTGGAGAAACTTCTGCCGCCCATGAATCTGAGCATCGACCTGGCTTTCATCGATGCCAACAAACGGCAGTATGTCGACTATTATAACCTCCTCATGCCGTTTATCGCGCCAGGGGGATACATCCTGGCCGACAACACCTTGTGGGACGGGCATGTGATCGACCCTGCCTACGACCGCGACGCGCAAACGCGGGGCATCAGGGCTTTCAACGATTTGGTGAGAGACGACGAAAGGGTGGAAAAGGTCATCCTGCCACTGAGAGACGGACTTTCGCTGATTCGGAAAATCGGATAGGAACATTAGTAATATTATTAAACTCTACTTATGGAAACAACCAGACAACAGAAAATATCACGCCTCATCCAGAAGGAACTGGGCGACATTTTCCAGAAACAGACACAGGCCATGCACGGCGTACTGGTTTCAGTGAGCGCCGTTCGCATCAGCCCCGACATGAGCATCTGCCGCGCCTACCTGAGCGTCTTCCCCTCGGAACGCAGCCAGGAAATCGTTGACAACGTGAACAACAACATGCGCGAACTGCGCTATGAACTCGGAACGCGTGTGCGCCATCAGCTCCGCATCATTCCCGAACTGAAGTTCTTCATCGACGATTCGCTCGACTATATCGAACACATCGACGAACTGCTCAAGAAATAACCCAGCCCAACAATGAACCTATCCCTCTTCTTCGCACGCCGATACCTCTTCTCGCACAAAAGCCATAGCGCCATCAACATCATTTCGGGGGTGTCGGCACTCGGCATCGCCGTGAGCACAATGGCCCTGGTGTGCGTGCTTTCTGTGTTCAATGGGTTCCGCGAACTCATTGCGGGACTCTATTCGGCCTTCGACCCAGAAATTGAGCTCGTGCCTCTTCAGGGCAAATATGCCGATGCCAACGACCCCGCTCTCCTGCGGGCAAAGGGGGTGGACGGCGTGGCGAACGCTTCGGCGAGCTTTGAAGAAAACGCCCTGATTCTCTATCGGGGCAACCCGCTCGTGGTGACGCTCAAAGGGGTGGACGAAGACTTCGGAAAGGTGACGGGCATCGACAGCATCGTCTTCAACACCAACAACATGCGCGAACACTTCCCCGCCCTCTCGGCGGCTGGCATCAACTATGCCGTGCCGGGATACGGACTGGCTGTGCGCATGGGCATCAACTTCGGACAGATTGAAATTTGCGCACCGCGAAGGGGCGCACAAATCAATATGGTGAACCCCTCGGAGAGCTTCAATGTCGACGACCTCTTCTCCTCGGGCACGTTCTTCCAAGTGAACCAAAAACGCTATGACGATGCCTACTTGCTGACGTCGCTCAACTTCGCGCAAAACCTCTTCGAGCAAGACGGCAAACTCACGTCGCTGCTCCTGTCCGTTAAACCGGGATACGACCCTGAAAAGGTGAAAGCAGCGGTGCAGACGGCAGCAGGAACCAAATTCAAAGCGCGAAACCGCATGGAGCAACACGACGAAACCTTCAAGGTGATGAAGATTGAGAAACTGATGGCTTATCTCTTCCTCACGTTCATCGTCCTCGTGGCCTGCTTCAACCTGATTGGCTCTGTGGCCATGCTCATCATCGACAAGCGCCGCAACGCCGAAACGCTCAACGCGCTGGGAATGGACCACCGCGCCGTGGCGAGCGTCTTTCTCTACGAGAGCCGCCTCATCACCCTCATCGGCGCCATCATTGGCATCGCCTTGGGACTGCTTTTATGCGGCCTGCAGGCGCATTTCGGCTGGCTGCGCCTCGGCAACGGCGAGGGCAACTTCATCGTAGACGCCTACCCTGTCAGCGTCCACTGGCAAGACGTTCTCTTCGTCTTCGTCACGGTCGTCATCGTGGGTTTCGCCACAGTCTGGCAACCAGTACACTATCTCTGCAAGAAAATGCTGTAAGACACGCCAACGGCAAAATTGCGGAAGTTATTTTTTCAACATTACATAACACCCAACCCTTAAAAAAATCACATGAAATTCAAAGCATTGCTTGTGCTCTTCGTGGGCTTCCTCACCAGCACTTCCTTCTGCCAGGCGCAATCCATCTGGCATCCGTCTTATCTCACAGGCGCTTCGGGCCTGAGCAACTCAAAACTCGAGCGCATTGAAATCAAGCGGAAAACAATGGCCTTGGTCTTCGCGCTCAGCGCCTTCGAGGGCGAGATAACGCTCCCCAAAGACGTTTGTCTGAAGGCAGCCGGAGATAGTCTGCCGCTGCTCTCTGCCGTGGCTTACAAGCACAAATACAATGAAAACTCGGCCCGCCAAGTGGCGAAGGGAGAGACCTTTGTTTTCCAGGAGGGCGATTCTCTGCGCCTCGTTTTCCCTTCCCTGCCGCGCCATGCCGCCACCTTCAACTTCCTTTGCGGCACAGGGTGGGGCTCTGGCAAGATGCTGGGCATCCGCACCGACAACCGCCCTTACCCTGCACTTCTGCCGCCTTCGTCGCCGCTCCGCTTCACTGGTGCCCTCCCCGATTGGCCCCGTCGCTATGCCCCAGCGATCATCCGCGCACGTGTTCACGGTCTGCCTGAGGGGGCAAGCGCCCTGTCGTACTTGACGGGCAACAGCGCCAACATCAAACAAACGACCTTCCCGGAGATAACGGACACCTGCGGCCAGTTCTGTTTGAGATACGAACTATCCTACCCCATCTATGTGAAATTCTCTGTGGCGGACCAACCCTTGATGTTTCCGCTTTGCCCTGGCGACACCATCACCATTGATTATGATTTAAACCGCGCAGCCAACACCCATTACAGCGGCGCCTATCATCCAGAAAAGCGAAAGGCCCTGCACATACGCGGTGGAATGACACCATTGCTCTACGTCGATTCGCTCAAAGACGCTCTGCAGGATGAAACCGTTTCGTTTCATAAAGACTCCATCGCCAGAATCCACCATCTGAGCTACGCCGAGTTTCGCCAATCCGTGTGGGAATGCCATCAGAATCGTCTCTCTCGCTATGCCGCCCTACCCCTCTCTGAGGGTGAACGCGAGTTCTTGCAGCTGGCCAGCGAGAAAGCGTATATCGACCGCTGCTGTTCCTTTCCTTTCATCAACACCCTCCAGCCAAATCCCCTCGACTCGGTGCAGATGGCAGCGCCCGAAAAGCAAGTGGACTTCTGCGACCCTCATGCGGCGCAAATGAAATTTCCGCATACGCTCCACACGGCCTATTTCTCTCTGAGCGACCGATACAAAAAATATCTGGAGGCCAACGGATTGCAGTCGTCGACATTTGGCCGATGGCTCGAAGAGCTCGACACTGCCGCCGCACTGGTGGCGCGGACGAAAGCCGCACAACCTGTCGGCGCAGAGGAGATCAACCGACTTCCAGCTGAATATCAGGCGCCCATCCGCGAACTGCAAGCTGAATTGGCACCGCAATTCACCTCCGACTCGCTTTGGACACCGCAGGGCGACCCCAGCACTTACCTCTCCCAAATCGTAGCCCGTCATCCTGGCAAAGTGGTGTTCGTTGATTTCTGGGCCACATGGTGCGGCCCCTGCAACCTCGGAATCAAGGAAATGGAAAAGGTGAAAGCCGACTTGGAGGCGCAAGGCGTGGTATTTGTCTACATCACCGACAACAGTTCCTCCACCAAAGGCTTCCTCGAAATGAAGCGCAAGCACAAGGGCGAACACTACATCTTCACCAAAGACGACTGGAAAAAGATGCAAATTCCTGGCTATGAAGGCGCCATCCCGCATTATCTCATCTACGGCAAAAACGGCCAACTGAAGCAATCCGTCGTTGGCTGGCCCGGTCTGGAAAACATGAAAGAAAATATTCTCAACGCCAACAAATAGGCTGATACCGCAACATAGCACAAGGCTGGATTTCTCTCATCGGAAATCCAGCCTTGTGCTTTTTTATAGATTTGTTGATTATCAACAAAATTCCAACCTCCGTAAATCCAGTCCTAACGACCGGTAGCGCACGCAGGAGCAGACACAGCTGCACACCGTCCCAGCGACGGTTGTGTCTGCTCCCAGATGCGTTCGTCTCTGCACCCAGCGACGGTTGTGTCTGCTCCCGCGTGCGCTGACAGTCGGTATTGGCGTGGTGTCGCAACAGGGGACGATGTGCGGACATGCAGCGAAAGTTTGGGGCGAAGCACTGTAGCTCACTTTGCTCGCAAAGTGAGCTACAGTGCTGGCGCCGCAACAGACGATTGTGCGAGCACAAATCTCCACTGCAAGGGAGCTGCCTACAACCTAAGGTGTTCAAAATCAAGAAAAGTCTCTGTGCGGTTTTGAGCCAAATGACATGGCAGTTGCGCCGCTGCCCCTGAAAGGGGCTCATATTCCAGGATAGGGGCTTGCCCCTATCTCTCGCCGCAGCTCATCAATTCTCGCTTCTGCCCCTGTAAGGGGCGCATATCGTTGGCGGGGCTTGCCCCGCAATAAGATTCGAGATATGAGCCCCTTACAGGGGCGAGGTTCATTAATCGGCCCCAAGAGGTAGGGGCAAGCCCCTACCCTAAATATGAGCCCCTTTCAGGGGCGCTGGCGCCTCTTTACCAACCTTGATTTTTATGGAATTTTGAACACCCTACCTTTCAGGGCGCTCCTTTTCGCGCTTTGTTCGTTTATCATGTGCGCATGCTTGCCACTTGTTGTTTGGCAAAAAAACGCGCAGAGATTTTTCTGTATTTTGAACACCCCACCTACAACGCCAAGAGCCGCAAGCGATGTCTCGCATTGCGGCTCTTGGCGTTATAGATTTATGTGGTGTCGTCGTTATTTCGTGAGCTTCCAGGTGGCTCCGTCCTTCGTGTCCTTCACCTCGAAGCCAAATTCGGCCAGGCGGTCACGGATTTGGTCGCTCGTTGCCCAGTCCTTGGCGGCCTTGGCCTTGGCACGCAGTTCGAGCAGGAGGTCGATGGCCTGGCCGAAGCTCTTTTCACGCTCGGCGTTGCCGCTTTCCTCTGCCTGAAGGCCGAGGATGTCGAAGGTGAACGTGTGGAACACCTTTTTCAAGGCTTCAAGACCTTCTGGCGTAATGGTCTGCTTCTTGTCGGCCAACTGGTTGACGGTGCGGCAGGCATCGAAGAGGTGGCTGATGACGATGGGCGAATTGAAGTCGTCGTCGAGGGCCTCGTAGCATTTTGTCTCCACTTCCTGGGCGTAAGCCTCCGTGAGCGTGCCGTTTGCAGCTGCCTCGATGCGTTCGAGCTGCGTGATGGCATCCATGAGGCGGTCGAGACCCTTCTTGGAGGCCTGGAGCGCCTCGTTTGAGAAGTCGACCGTTGAGCGGTAGTGGGCCTGGAGGATGAAGAAACGGATGGTCATCGGCGTATAGGGCTGAACCAACTGCTCGTGTTCGCCGTTGAAGAACTGGTCGAGGGTGATGAAGTTGTTGTAGCTCTTGCCCATTTTCTTGCCGTTGATGGTGATCATGTTGTTGTGCATCCAATATTTCACCATCTGGTCGCCCTGCGAAGCCACAGCCTGCGCGATTTCGCATTCATGGTGCGGGAACACGAGGTCCATGCCGCCACCGTGGATGTCGAAGTGGGCGCCGAGATATTTACGGCCCATCGCGGTGCATTCGCAGTGCCAACCGGGGAAACCATCGCTCCAGGGCGACGGCCAGCGCATGATGTGTTCCGGCTGGGCTTTCTTCCAAAGCGCGAAGTCGACCTGGTGGCGCTTTTCGCCCACGCCGTCGAGCTCGCGGCTGGCGTCGCGCACATCGTCGAGGTTGCGGCCGGAGAGCACGCCGTAGTGGTATTTCTCGTTGTATTTTTCCACGTCGAAATAAACCGAACCGTTTGACACATAGGCAAAACCGTTGTCGAGAATCTGCTGAACGAGTTCCTCTTGCTCAATGATGTGTCCCGTTGCGTGTGGCTCGATGCTGGGCGGCAACACGTTGAGCTTCGCCATAGCGGCGTTGAAGCGGTTGGTGTAGTATTGAGCAATCTCCATCGGCTCGAGTTGTTCGAGACGTGCTTTCTTGGCAATCTTGTCTTCACCTTCGTCGGCATCGTGTTCGAGGTGGCCCACATCGGTGATGTTGCGCACGTAGCGCACCTTATACCCGAGGTGTTTCAGATAGCGGAATACGAGGTCGAAGGTGATGGCGGGACGGGCGTGTCCCAAATGGGCGTCACCATAAACCGTTGGGCCGCAAACATACATTCCGACGTGGCCGGGATTGATGGGCTTGAAGAGTTCCTTGGTGCGCGTGAGCGTATTATAAATAAGAAGTTGATGTTCCATATCTGTGTTGGCGTTTTGTTGTGTCATTGGAAATGGCAGGCGCTTCTTCTGGGCCTACCTGTGTGCGTTTTATCAGAGTCCCAGCTTTGCCGAGATGTCGAGCATGCGCTGGATGGGCTTGATGGCGGCTTCGGCCACGTCTTCCGACACGTGTACCGTTGGCCATTCGTAGCGCAGGCTGTTGTAGACCTTCTGGAGGGTGATCAAGCGCATGAAGTTACACTCGTTGCAATTGCAAGTGCTGTCGTCGGGTGGAACGGGGATGAAGCGTTTCTCCGGAGCCTGTTTCTGCATCTCGTGGAGGATGCCGCTTTCTGTGACCACGAGGAAGGTGTCGTTGTCGCTGGCAACGGCATATTTCAGCAGGGCAGCGGTGGAGCCCACCACGTCGGCCAGTTTCACGACGGGGCCTTTGCATTCAGGATGCACGAGCACTTTGGCGCCGGGGTGTTCTTTCTTCAGTTCCACGAGTTTTTCAACGGAAAAGCGCTCGTGGACATGGCAGGCACCGTTCCAGAGCAGCATGCTGCGCCCCGTGACACTGTTGATGTAAGCGCCTAAATTGCGGTCGGGACCGAAGATGAGAGGCTGGTCTTCTGGGAAGCTCTCAACGATTTGCCGCGCATTGGTCGACGTCACCACAACGTCGGTCACGGCCTTGGTGGCAGCCGAGGTGTTGACATAGGAAATGACCTTATGGCCGGGATGTTCCTTCACGAAACGGGCGAAATCATCGGCCGGACAGCTTTCGGCCAGCGAGCAGGTGGCGTTGAGGTCTGGGATGAGCACTTTCTTGTCCGGACAAAGAATCTTGTCGGTTTCGGCCATGAAATGAACGCCACACATCACGATGATGTCGGCATCAGTCGTCGCCGCCTTCTGCGCCAAGGCGAGACTGTCGCCGACGAAGTCGGCAATGTCTTGCAGGTCGCCTTCGGTGTAATAGTGCGAGAGGATGACGGCGTTTTTCTCCTCACACAACCGGCGTATCTCCTTCTTCAAGTCGATGCCTTCTGGCACTGGCTCATCGATGTAGCCTTTGGCTTTCCAGGATTCTTTGATTTTTGTCATAGTCTTGTTTTGTATTTGCAGAACTGTCTGATGGCAGCCCCACAAGAGTTTCTGACGATTGGTTTGTTATTGCAAAGTTACGCACGCTCAGGGAAGTACCCAAGAAAAAGCGCAGGTTTTTAAGTAATGGTGAAAGAATAAGTTGACCTATTTTGACCTGTATGTTAGGGTTTTCTATATCCAGAAAAAACTCTGCGCGGTTTTTGGAGGAAATAGCATGGCGGGTACGACATAGCAGCAAGGGGCACCGCGCGGACATTTGGCGGAGGCCTGGGGCGAAGCACTGTAG
>OLGE01000202.1_pt1 | contig 73741 bp, 48 predicted proteins | sample 1605151 | NCBI WGS metagenome assembly OLGE01 (sample SAMEA3888912, study PRJEB22519) | human gut metagenome | biome: human gut; feature: human-associated habitat; material: faeces | place: Denmark | collected 2010
CCGCCGGACAGGCCCGCACGCTCCAGGTCGGGGACGGGAAGTCCGCACGGCCCCCCTGTACAGCGTCCGTCCCGGCCAACGCCACAATCGCCGTAAGAAGCAAAGAGATTTTTCTCATCGTCGTTCTCCTCCCATCCCCTTTATTTCACGATCAGGATGAACCCCTGCTTCGCGAAGAGAAGCCCCGAAGCGTCCGCCCGGGCAAGCGCCCATGTCGAGCCCGGATCGCCGTCGAACGAAAGCGTCCAGTTCTTCAGGTTCTCAGTACCCGCACAGTCCTCGAACGAGCAGGGTATCGTGAACGCGCGTCCCGCATCGATCGGCACCTCGACCGTCAGCGTTCCCGTCGGAGCGAAGTCGACACCCCGGAAGGTGCCCGCCCAGTCGACGCCGACGGAGAGCCCCGTCGCGGCCGGTTCGCCGCGCACCTCAAGTGTCGCCCCCGTCGCGACCGCAACCGTCCCCAGCGTCCGTCCCTTCACGCATATTCCGTCCTCGGAGTCAATCGGGAAGCCCGTGGAGGCGCCATCGTATGGACGCGCATCCGAGAGCCAGTAGTTCTGCCCGGTACGGCAGGTGAGGTAGCCGGATTTTGCATCCAGTGTCCGCCATGCCCGGCCGTCCGGACTCCCCTCCAGGGTCCAGTCGGTCACCGTCCACTTGAAGGGCTCTTCCTTCGTGTCTTCGTACCAGCCGCTGACCAGGTCGTAGCCGCAGACCGTTGCCTCAGACGGCAGCCGGAAGACAAGCGCCGTGCCCAGCGGCCAGCGTGCCGTCGTGTTGTCCACATACTCCGTGAAGAGGTTTCCCGGCGGAAACCGTTTCACGAAAGCGTCGCCCGCAGCATCCAGGGCGACCTGTCCGGGTTCAAGGGCATCGAACGCCCTCTCGTTGGCCACCGCGTTGTAGGCGATGCCGCGGGCGACGTCCCGGTGCTCCGCGTCGAAGAGCGCGAGATGCCCCAGCACGGCCGTCTGCTCCGCCTCGCTGTAGAGTTTCAGGGGCGTGAAGCGGAACCAGGAAAGCGCCGGCGAAAAGTTCATCTTCAAGACACCGGCGCGCACGGTCACGCCGCCGTCGGTCTCAAGGTTTCCGTCCAGTTCCCACGTCCCGGTCCCCTCTTTGACGACGGAGACCGTACCGACGCCGTTCGTGACGTCCAGAAGACGGCTGTTCGTTCCGTCACCGTCGAGGTAGAGATGGTTGACGCCCGGCTCAAGGGCCGTCACGCCGCACAGGGTCAGGCGTCCGCCTGCGGAGGAGGCGTTGCGCAGACGGGCCGCGCCGCGAATCGCGATCGGGCGCGTCAAGGCTCTGGCGTCGGTGTCGCCCACGTAGGAGAAGACGGCGAGCGACGGCGAAGGCTCCGTTCCGCCATCGCCGAGCAGGTACGCATACGGCACAGCCTTTGCGTCGTCGCGCGTACCGCTGTACGGTGCGTGAAGCACGGTCGCGTATCCCAGCGAACAGGCCGTGCCGGCTTCCGCAAGCGATTCGTACTCAAGCGTGCCGGATTCGACGGAAATGGCGCCCTTGAAGGCTGCGGCCCTTGCCAGGAAACGCCAACACCCGGATCCGCGCTTCGTGATGTGGACTGCCGCGCCGGACGGCTCGGAAAAAGTTCCCTGCAAGGAACAGGGAACGGTATTCGAACCCGACAGCACAAGACGCATCATGAAATCCCGATGGACGCTATCGCGCGTGAACGGCCCGGTGAACGTGACGCCGCCCTGCGCACCGCCATCCAGCGTGAACGCACCCTGCGGGTCGCTCGTGAACGTGAACTGCCGCGCGGTTGTCTCGCCCGGCGCGCCGAGGTAGAGAAGCGTCGCGTCGCCGTGTCCCTGCATCCAGACGCGCGACGTGCCGAACGACCCAGCCTCCGAACCCTCGCCAAAGGACGCAACGCCCATGATGCCGCGCTGCAGGCGGAAGTCCCTGCGGCTTTCACCCGACGGCTTCAGAAGACGCTGGTTTCCGCCGTTCAACGTGAAGGCGAGGTTTTCCGGAACAGTCCCGCTGAATGTGAAGGCCCGGCCGTCCGCAGCCCCCACAAGAACGAGCTGCTGTGCCTTCGTCGTGTCCGCCTCCGGATGCACGACGAACGTGCCGTCGCCGGAGATCCCGCGTACCGTCAAGTTTCCGCTGCGCGGCAGGCAGACGACGCCGGGGCTCGCGATCTCAAGAGGCGGCAGGGGACGCGAGGCGGCATCGGTGAAGTCCGCCGCCATCTCGACGCGACCACCGCGTACGACGATCCGGCACATCCGGGAAGGGTCCGGCGGAAGGACGACCGTGCCCGCTTCAAAGGCAAATCCGCCCGCCATGGAGGATTTGGGCGAGCGGAAGACCAGCTTTCCGCTCCCCTTCCGCACGACGGCACCGTCTCCCGCCAGGGCGGTCGCAACCTCGTAATCCTTATCCAGGTCAAGCGTCAGCACGGTCGCCGTCCCGCGTGTAACGGCGTACTCGGCCCGCATGAGAACGGGCATCTCCGCATCCGTCACGGTCACGGAAGCCCGAATGTTGATGTCATCGCCAGCCTGAGGCATCGCGCCGTCTTTCCAGCGCGTCTGGTCCGTCCAGGCGCCGGTGCCGCCCTCCGCGTCCGTCAGGAGCGTACAGGACGCGGCGCCACAGGGAAGGACGGCAAACGGAACAGCCAGCATGAAGGCTGCCGCCACAATCAGATCTCGTTTCATAGGGGGCTTTCCTTTATAATGTTTACAATGGCAGATGGACGACAACACAAGTGTAGCACAGGCCCACGCATGTTTTCAGCACGAATTAAATACGCTTTCAGACAAGTTGACGCCATGCACCTGGAACTGCTATACTCCCGCGCATGAAGAGATTCCCTCCTCGTGCCCGCAAGGTCTTGTTGGCACTCGAAATGAGCAACGCGGCCGGACGCCAACAGCTCGTCGGCATCTTCCGCTTTCTCGGCGCGGGCATCGGATGGGATGTCCGGATCAACCAGCCGGCGACCGAACTGACGGCGGCGTCCGCGAGAATGGTCCTCCAGAACCGCTTCGACGGCATCATCACCGCGCTTCCCTGCGCGGAAAGCGTTCGCGCACGGCTCGCACGGGCCAACATTCCGACCGTCCTCCTCGACATTCCGTACGACGGGTTTCCGCGCGCCACGACGAGCCGGCTGGATATCGACGACATGGAAATCGCCGGAAACGCAGCCCGCTATTTCATCCAGCAGAACCACTTCGCGGACTTCGCGTTTGTTGGGAACGACGATGGCGAGAATTGGCTCAAACGCCGCAGGCAGGCGTTTCGCCGCGCACTGCTCCGGCTCGGGCACACCGCCAAGTACCTGAGCGGATCCACGCCCACCGAAGGTGGCACGCATGTCGCGGCCCTCGCACAGGGGCTTGCCGCGCTTGCGAAGCCCGCCGCCGTCTTCTGCGCAAACGACACCTACGCCGTCCACACGTTGGATGCCTGCCGGCGGGCCGGACTCGCCGTGCCAGGCCAGATCGCGATTCTCGGCGTCGACGACGATGAGTACATCTGCAACCTTTCCAGACCGCCCCTCTCCAGCATCCGCCCCGACTTCGAGAACCAGGGCTTCCAGGCCGCAAACGAACTCGCGCGGCTCATGGACGGCCGGCATCGCGGGCGGATACGCCGCATCGCCCTTCCGTCGGCCGTGACCGAACGGGCCTCGACCCGTCAGATTCCGTCCCAAAAGGCGCTCGTCAACCGTGCCAAGGACTTCATCAAGCTCAATGCCCGGCATCCGATTTCCGTCGGGGACGTTGTCGTCCACCTGGGTGTCTCCCGGCGGCTCGCCGACCTGCGCTTCCGTGAGGTCGAGAACCGGTCAATCCACGAGACGATCACGTTCTACCGGCTCGCGCACGTCAAACGGCTCCTGCGGGAGACACAGTTGTCCATCGGCCAGATTACGCATCTCTGCCGCTTCACCCGCGCCGCCACGCTCAAGGAGCTTTTCCTCAAGAAGGAAAGGATGTCCATGCGCGACTACCGATCTTCCGTGCAGGCGGCGGGCAAAACGGGCCCCGGACAGCGCCCCAAGGACCCTTAACGACGTCCATGCACGCGATGGGCCGGATTCGGCGCATGGTGCCCCTTCGAACGCTGTGACGCCCTTTCCGCCATTGTCGGGCCGCCGATGTCGCCCGCGCCAATGCAGACGATGTTTCTGTTCATCTCTCGCAGAACGGCGCCTAGACGCGGTAGAACGCCTCCCAGCCCTTGCGCGGCGTGCCCTTCGAGCCCTTCAGGCGAGAGGCCGAAGAAGTTGCCGGGGTTGAGCGTGCGCTTCTTGTCCACCACGGACCCCTTCGCCGCCGGGATGTCCTTCCCCCACTCCACCGCGCGGTGCCCCTTCGGGAGCGCGGGCAGGTTCTTCACGCCCTCGTACCATTCGAGGTCGACGGCGGGACGGCGGCCTTCGCCGCGCCCTGCATCCCCACGCACCCGACATCCATGACAGACAGTATACCACATTGGCCTTTCGGAGATGCGCCAGGATCGGACGGAAAAAACGGACGGCGCGGACCTACCGGGCGCGGGGGTGCGCCTTCATGTATTCGTCCTTCAACCGCTCAATGGAGACATGCGTGTAGATCTGCGTCGTCGCGAGGGAGGAATGCCCCAACATTTCCTGTACGCTGCGCAGGTCGGCACCCGCATCGAGCAGATGCGTCGCGAAGCTGTGGCGCAACTTGTGCGGGGAAAGATCCGCAGGGAGTTCTGCATAGGCGAGCCACACCTTCATGCGGCGTTCGGCCTCGCGCGGCGTGAGGGGACGTCCGTGCTCGCTCAGGAAGAGCGCCGCCGCGTCCCCGCCGCCGTCCGGCCAGAGCGTCGCGGACTGCGCGCGCGCCGCCTGGAGCGCCTTGCGGGCGGGCTTGCCGAGGATGCAGAGACGCTGCTTCGCGCCCTTTCCCGTCACAACCACGCCACCGTTCGCGAAATCGATCTGCCGCCAGACGAGCGGCGTCACCTCGGAGATGCGGCATCCGGTCGAATAGAGCGTTTCGAAGAGGGCGGCGTCGCGCAGCCGCACGTACACATCCAGGGGCGTGACGGCGAGCCCCGCCCGTCGGCGCGCGCGGAGGTCGTCCAGCGGCGCCGCGAGGAAGCGCGCGACCTCCTCGACGGTGAGGACCTTCGGGAGGGGCTTGGGCAGCTTCGGACCGCGCAGACCGAGAAACGGATTCCGGGGGACCAGGCCCTCGCGGACCAGGAACGTGAAGAACGCCCGCAGGGATGCGAGCTTCCGGCGCGTCGTCGCGGGGCGCGCGCCCTCCTGCGCGAACGCCATGAGGAACCCGCGCGCGTCTTCCGGCGTCACCGCGCGCCACGGAAACGGCGTTTTCCCCCCGGCACCCCAGCGGAAAGCCGCGAACTGCGCGATGTCCTGCTCATACCCGGCGGCCGTGTGGGCGGAGGCGTTCCGCTCCGCGAGCAGATGCGCGCGGAAACGGCGCACGGCGCCATCCCCGCGCGTGGCGGCGTTCACCGGGCATGGCGGCGCGAGGCTCATGCACCCGCGCGCTTCCGGGAGGTCCGCCGCTCGGCGCGGGCCGCCGCCTTCGCGTCCTTCTCCGCGTCGCCCGCCTTCTCGTGCTGCGGCAGCTCGCGGAGGCCGAGACGGTCCGCCACCTCCTCGAAGGCCGGGATCTGCGCCTTGTAGTTCACGCACACGCGGCGGAGCGCGAGCACCTGGCGCGGCGAGAGCGAACTGCGGCGCGCGTACTGGTCGCGCAGGGACGAGACGAATTCCTGGTCGTTGTAGGTGCGGCGGCCGCGGCGCACGGGCTCCTTCCACTCCGTGACGCTTTCGAGCAGCTTCAGCAGCTCGGGCACGGCGGGGTCGACCGGCGCGATCTCGAAGCCGCCCGGCACGTACGGCGCGAGGCGGGCACGCACCTGCTCCGCGTCGTCGAGCGCGCCCGCGTTCTCGCCCACGCTGCGGGCGAGGATCTGGAACTGCTTCTCGGAGAGGAGACGCCCGCGGTCCACCTGCTCGCGCAGGGAGTTGAGGAACGGGTTCTTCGTGAGGCCGCCGATACGGTCGATCGTCTGGAAGCACCACTTCACGAGGTCCTCGGAGGGGGAGTTCTTCACGCGGTCGAGGTCGGGTCCGTAGCCGAGGTCCACGAGCTTGATCTCACCGTCCGGTATCTGGTCGCGGTAGGCGATCGCGAGCTTCACGAGGGCCTGGAGCTGGCGGTCCGTCACCGCCTGCTTGTTCTCGGCGAGCTGCTTGCGCACGGATTCGACGAAGCCGTGGTCGTCGTAGACGCGGTTGCCGTTCCGCACGGCCGGCCGCCACTGCCGGACCTGGTCCAGGAGGGCGAAGAGCTGTTCGAACTTGTCGGATGCGGGAGGCGGTTCCTTCGCCGCTTCCAGCCAGGCGGTGAACTTGCGGTAGAAGTCGGAGAGCATGCCGTTCCCGCGTACCGTTCCCTCCTCCACCTTGTCGAGTTCGCCTTCCATCTCGGCCGTGTAGCCCACGTTGAAGAGGGGGGCAAGCTTCTTGACGAGCCAGTCGTTCACGTCCATGCCGCGCTGGGTGGGCACGAGCTGGCGCGCCTCGCGCGTCGCGTACTGGCGGTCGATGAGCACCTCGATGGTCTGCGCGTAGGTGGAGGGGCGGCCGACGCCGTTCTCCTCCAGCGCCTTGACGAGCGAAGCCTCGCTGAAGCGCGCCGGCGGCTTCGTCTCCTTGCGGTCCGAGAGCCACCGGAGCGGCACGAGGGCGTCCCCCTCGGCAAGCGGCGGCAACACCTTCACCTCGTCGCTCTCATCGTCCGCCGCGTCCTTGTCCTTCGCCTTGTCCTTCTTCGCGGCGGCGGTTTTCATCACGGCGAGGAAGCCCTCGAATTCGACGGCGGTCGTGGAGGCCGTGAAGAGGTAGGAGTGGCGGAGCGCATCCTTCTCGGCCTCAATGCCCACCGTCTTCTGCACGAGCCGCGCGTCAGCCATCTGCGAGGCCAGGAAGCGGCGCCAGATGAGGTCGTAGAGCTTGGCGGCGGAGGGATCGAGATCCAACGCGCCGGGACGCTTCGCGACATCCGTGGGGCGGATCGCCTCGTGCGCCTCCTGCGCGCCGGCCTTGGACCGGTAGACGTTCGGCTTCGCGGGCACGAATGCCGCGCCGAAATCCTGCTCGATCTGCTTCCGCGCGGCCTCGCGGGCGACGGCCGCGATGTTCACGCTGTCCGTTCGCATGTAGGTGATGAGACCGGCCTCGTAGAGCTTCTGGGCGATCACCATCGTGCGGTGGGGCGAGAAGCCGCACACGCTCGACGCGGCCTGCTGGAGGGTGGACGTGGTGAACGGCGGATAGGGATGGCGCGTCTTCGGCTGCATCTTCACCGAGACGACGCGCAGCGACGAACCGTCCAGGTCATCCACGTAGGTCGCCGCCTGTCCCTGGTCCTTCACGTCCGGCTTTTCGCCGTCCAGGCGCGCGAGCTTGGCGACGAACGCGGTTTCCTTCGGCCCCTTCGCGGCCTCGACGCCGAGCACCCAGTACGCGACGGGCTTGAACGCGGCGATTTCGCGCTCGCGCTCGACCAGGAGGCGCAGCGCGACGCTCTGCACACGCCCCGCGCTGAGCGAATAGCCGTACTGGAGGTTCCGCCACAGGAGCGGGGACACCTTGAAGCCCACGAGCCGGTCGAGGATGCGGCGCGCCTGCTGCGCGTCGACGCGCGCCATGTTCAGCGTGCCCGGGTTCGCCACGGCGGAACACACCGCGTTCTTCGTGATTTCGTTGTAGGTGACGCGGTGGACGGGCTTGCCCTTCGTGACGTCGGCCAGCACCTCGCCGAGATGCCAGGCGATGGCCTCTCCCTCACGGTCGGGATCGGGCGCGAGGAAAACCTCGTCCGAGGTCGTGGCGGCCTTGCGCAGATCCTCGACGACCTTCTTCTTGTCAGGAGAAATCTCGTAGCTCGGCGTGAACGTCCATGCGTCGGTTTTGCCCGCCTCCGGCACGATCTTGATCGAAAGCCCCTTCTTGGGGAGGTCCCGGATATGCCCGACGGACGACTTGACGGTGAATGCGTCGCCCAGATACTTCGCAATCGTCTTCGCCTTCGCGGGCGATTCCACAATTAACAGCTTCTTGCTCATTTCCTTACACTCTTCTCTCTTTATGCGGGCGCATATTTTACGATATGGAGGACGGAAAATCTAGCGCGAAAAACTAGATTTTTTGCGCCGTCGCCACACGGTTTCCGGGCAGGAACCGAATGCGTCCCTTGAGGCGCAGCCCCACCAGGACCGCGTTCGCGTGCGCGGCGCCCATGCCCACGCCGCGCGCCAGGGCGTCCACCGTCGTCCCGCCCTCCGGAATCGCCCCGAGAAGGGACGCCTCCTCCAGCGAGAGCCGCACCTCCGGAAGGGCCGCGCGGGGCCGGGAACGGGCTTTCGGCGCGGGGGATGGCGGCGACGGGGGGTGTGCCCGGACAGCCGGGGGCGCAGGCGGCGACGGCGTTCCCGCACCGCCCAGCGGCGTCAGCTCCTCCACGATGTCGTCCACGCCCGTCACCATGCGCGCCCCCTCGCGGATGAGATGGAGACAGCCCGCCGAGGTCTTCCAGTCGATCCGACCCGGCACGGCCATCACGGCACGCGCCTGTTCGAGCGCCCGCGCGCAGGTGATGAGCGTGCCGCTGTGCAGGGGGCATTCCACCGCGACGACACCCCGGGAGAGACCGGAGACGATGCGGTTGCGCTGGGGAAAGGTCTGCGGGTCTGGACTCCGCCCGAACGGGAACTCGCTCACCACGCACCCGCCCTTCTCCACCATTTCACGCGCAAGCGCGCGGTTCTCGGTGGGGTAGAACATGTCCAGCGCGCCGCCGAGCACGCCCACCGTGACGCCCCCACCCGCCAGCGCGCCACGGTGCGCCGCCGCGTCGATGCCGCGCGCAAGTCCCGAAACGACCACCCAGCCGCGCTGGGCCAGACCGAATGCGAAGCGCTCGGCCACGTCGCGCCCATAGGCCGTCGCGGCGCGCGTCCCCACCAGCGCCACGCCCGGGTGGGCAAGCGCGGTGGGGTCTCCCACCACATAGAGGGCAAGCGGGGGCGAGGCGATCGTGCCGAGCTGGGGCGGATAGTCGGGATCGATTTCGGTGACGATCCGTACATGCATTTTCTCGGCCCGCTCAAGTTCGCGCGCCCAGTCCGGCTCACGCCCCTCCCAGTCCTGTTTCCGGGGGTAGCGTTCATACGCCGCCGCAACGCTGCCCCCCGCCTCCGCGGCGAGACGGGCCACCGTCACGGCGCCGACTGCGGGAATCATGTTGAAGGCAATCCGCGCCTCTCGCTCCGTCATGCGTGTACTCCTTTCGGGTTCGACACCATGATAGCAGAAAACGCGGAGAAATGTGTCAAGGAAAACGTCAAATATGCGTCAAAAAAATGTGAGGACGGGAGGGGCGCGCTCCCGCGCGACCGGGCGGATAGGATAAAGAAAAAACGCCGACCAAAAGGCCGACGTTTTCCGAATGGCAGTCCCAATGAGAGTCGAACTCATCTTACAGGCATGAAAAGCCCGTGTCCTAACCGATAGACGATGGGACCGTCTGGCGTGAACAGGCAGGGAGTATATCAAAAGCCATCGCCCGGCGCAAGGGTCCGCGACAAAAATTTCGCCCGCACCCAAAGCGGCACGCTGCGCAGCTTAAAGCCGCGCAACGGCGATTGAACCATTCAAGGCCGAAGGCCGACTTAACCCGCTTTCTGCTCCTGGATGAGCTTGCCGATCTTGAGCATGCGCTCGTTCAGGTCGCCGAAGGTGACGTCGTTCGAGTAGACGTCCTTGTAGTAGGAATACGCCTTCTCGTAGTCCTTCGCCTCCTCGGCGCAGAGGCCGAGCTGGTAGACGACCTTCTTCTTGAGGTCGTCCATCGTGGGGATCTGGTCGCGCGCCGTTTCGAGCTGCATGACGGCCATGTCGCGCTGGCCCTTCTTCAGGAAGCACATCGCGAGGTAGTAGAGCGCCTGGAGACGGTCCTTCGGGGACTTCTGGGCAAGCTGGAGGTGCTGCACGGCCTCGTCGTAGAACGTCGGGTCCTGGTCGCCGTAGATGTAGTACTGGTAGCCGAGCTCGAAGCGCAGATGGAGGTCGTTCGGATAGCGCTCGACGCGCGTGGCGAGGTCGTCGAACACGAACTGGTTCTTCTCCACTTCCAGGTTGTCCGCCTCCTCCGTGCGCCCCTCCTTGCGCAGCTGCTCGATCTGGTACTCGTAGTTCGCGGCCTGCACCATCGAGAGCATGCGGTCCAGCTCCGGGTCGGCCTGGCTGACCGTCTGGGCCTTCTGCAGCGTCTCGACGGCCTCCGCAAAGCGCTTGTTCTGCATGTAGATGCGCGCGAGCGCGCGGTAGAAGTTGAGGTTGTTCGGCTCGCGCGCGATGGCGGCCTTCTTCTCCGCGATCATCGCCTCGGCGTCGTCGCCCGCGACGATGGCCTTGTTCGCCTGGTTGATCTTCTTCGCCTGCTCGGCGTTCGCGAGGATCGCCTGGTAGCCGCCCTTCTTGCCGACCGTGTCGCTCCAGCCGGCGGACATCGTACTCTGCGCCTCGGCGTTCTTCAGGAGCTGGAGGATGCGCTGGTCTCCGGGCTTGAGCTGGGAAAGCTTCACATAGGCGTCGCGCGCCTTGTCGTAGCGCTTCGCGACCATGTAGTACTGCGCCACGCGCTCCAGCAGGTTCACGTCGCCGTGGCTGCAGGAGTAGGCGGCCTCGACGGAAATCGCGGCGGCCTCCGGCTTGCCCGCCGCCTCGGCGGCCTTGACGGCGCACTCGATGTTGTCCGGATCGAGCGGATTGATGCCCAGCAGCTTCTCCGCCTCGGCCATCGCCTCGTCGCCCTTGCCTTTCTTCACGAGGGAGAGGATCTTCGCGCGCTTGCCCATGTTGGAAAGGCTCTGGAGCTTCAGCGCGAAGCCGGACGGCGGATTCTCGCGGAACTTGGCGATCTGGGCCGCACGCAGCAGACGGCGGGTTTCCAGCAGGTCGGGCATGGCGTCAAGCGCCTGGGAGAGCAGTTCCACGGCGAGGTCGTACCGCCTGGCCTCAAGCGCCTGCCGCCCGCGGTTCGTGAAATTCTGTGCCTTCTGTGCAAGTACGTCGTTTGCCATAATGCTCCTTCTGATAAACTGGTCTCAGATTATACCACGCCACGCGCCTTCGTGCAATCCGGTTGGGCCGCAATTCACGCCAGGCCCTGCTTTTGCGGAGCCTTCTTCTTCAGCTTCGCGATCTGGTCGCGGAGGTAGGCGGCGCGTTCGAACTCCAGCGCGTCGGCCGCCTGCAGCATTTCCTCCTGGAGGGCGGCGAGCGTCTCCTGGACATCGTACGTCTCGGGCTTCTCGGCCACGGCGGCATACTCGGCCTTCCGCGCCTCGGAGTAGACGTAGGCCGTCTCGTTGAGGGCGCGCTTCACGCTCTTCGGCGTGATGTGGTGCGCGGTGTTGTAGGCGACCTGCCGCTTCCGGTGGCTGCGCGTGATGCGGAGGAGGTCGCGGATGGCGTCCGTCTCGTGGTCGCAGTAGAGAATGACGCGGCCGTTCACGTGGCGGGCGCAGCGGCCCGCCGTCTGCACGAGCGAGGTGGTGGAGCGCAGGAAGCCCTCCTTGTCCGCATCGAGGATCGCGACGAGGGCGACTTCCGGGAAGTCCAGGCCCTCGCGCAGCAGGTTGATGCCGATCAGGCAGTCGAACGCGCCCTTTCGGAGGCGGCCGAGGATCGCGACGCGCTCCAGGGCGTCGATGCCGCTGTGCAGGTACTCGACGCGCAGCCCCGTCTCGTGGAGGTAGGCCGTCAGATCCTCCGCGCTGCGCTTCGTGAGCGTCGTCACGAGCACGCGGTCGCCCTTCGCCGCGACGGCGCGGATCTCCGCCATGAGGTCGTCGATCTGCCCCTTGAGCGGACGCAGCTCGACCTCGGGGTCGAGGAGGCCGGTCGGGCGGATGACCTGCTCGGCGACGGTCTTCGCGACGCCGTACTCGTAGTCTCCCGGCGTCGCGCTCGTGAAGACGATCTGGTGGACCTTCCTCTCGAACTCGGGGAAGGTGAGCGGACGGTTGTCCTTCGCGCTCGGCAGGCGGAACCCGTAGTCGACGAGCTTCTGCTTGCGCGCCTGGTCGCCGTTGTACATCGCCCGCAGCTGCGGCACGGCGACGTGGCTCTCGTCGATGATCGTGAGGAAGTCGTCCGGGAAGTAGTCGAGCAGGCACTCCGGCGGCTCGCCCGGCGCGCGGCCGGTGAGCGGACGCGAGTAGTTCTCGATGCCGTTGCAGTAGCCGAGCTGCCGCATCATCTCGATGTCGTACTCGGTGCGCTCGCGGAGGCGCTGCGCCTCCAGGTATTTCTTCGCGCCCTCGAAGTCCGCAAGCCTCTCCTTCAATTCCGCCTCGATGCGCCCGTAGGCGGCCTCCATCTTGTCCTTCGGCATCACGAACTGCTTGGCGGGCGTGACGACGGCGGCGGGCATCGCGACGCCCATGCGGAAGTCGGGCACCGAGAGCGCGTGGATGGCGTCGATCTCGTCGCCGAAGAAGTCGACGCGGATCCCCTCCGTCGCGTAGGCGGGGAAGATGTCCACCGTGTCGCCGCGTACGCGGAAGTTGCCGGGCGCGTAGTCAAGGTCGTTGCGCGTGTACTGCGCGGCGACGAGGCGTGCGACGAGGTCGCCGCGCCCGCACGTGTCCCCGACGGCGAACTTCACGGCGAGGTCGCGGTATTCGGTCGATTCGCCGAGGCCGTAGATGCAGCTCACGGAGGCGACGACGATCACGTCGCGCCGGGCGATGAGCGCGTTCGTCGCGGCGAGGCGGTAGCGCTCGATCTCCTCGTTGACGGCGGCGTCCTTCTCGATGTAGGTGTCCGTCTGCGGGATGTACGCCTCGGGCTGGTAGTAGTCGTAGTAGCTGATGAAGTACTCGACGGCGTTCTCGGGGAAGAAGCCCTTCAGTTCGGTGAAGAGCTGCGCGGCGAGCGTCTTGTTGTGGGAGAGGACGAGCGTGGGGCGGTTCCAGCGCTGGATGAGGTTCGCCATCGTGAACGTCTTGCCGCTGCCGGTGACGCCCTGGAGGATGAGGCGGTCCTCGCCGCGCGCGAGCCCGCGCACGAGCGCGTCGATGGCCTCGGGCTGGTCGCCCGTCGGCCTGAAGTCCGAGACGAGCTTGAAGAGCGGCATGCCCATCGCGTCACCCCTTCGTGCCGTCGGGTTGGGGCACGTCGAACATGCGACGCAGGGCGGCGAGCTGGTCGGGGTCGCCGATCACGCGCGCCTCGTCGTCCGGCTCGAAGCACCAGCTCGCGCCGGGGTTGCGGAAGAGGTCCGCGCCCCGCCGGACCGCGACGACGCTCGCCCCCGTCTTCGCGCGGATGTCGAGCGACTTGATCGTCTCGCCGACGGCGGGCGAGCCGGGCGCGATCTTCAGGAGCGCGTAGTAGTCCCCCGGCACCGTGAGCGTGACGGACTTCGCGTCGTCCGCCGTCTTCCGCCGCGCGTCCCGCCGCTTCTCCGCCGCCAGCGCCTCGTTGAAGCGGTAGCCCGCCTGGCGCCCCGCGCGCCGGAAGAACTTCCAGCCGAACGCGGCGACGCCCAGCAGGAGCGCCCACACGCCGCCCCGCACGAGCGGGTGGTGCGGCAGCAGGTTCACGTTCATCATCACGATCTGCGCGAAGGCGAGCAGCACGACGAGCGAGACGGTGAAGAACGTGACGACGCGCTGGACGGCCGTCTTCCACCTCTTCGAGTGGCGCAGGCCCGTGAGGACGGCCGCGATGTCGCGCCCCAGCGACTGGGCAAGGCCCACGGAAGGCGCGAGCATCGAAATGAAGAAGAGGTTCGCGCCGAGGCAGAAGAAGACGCGCTTGTTCGCCTCGAAGAACGTCGAGAACGCCCCGTAGTCCACGCCGCTGAGCATGCTCGCGCCGATCTCCACGCCGAGGTTCAGCGCGGCGATCACGCCGAGCCACACGACGCGCGAGCGCAGGTGCCGCTGCAGGCGGGACGGCACCGCCGCCGTGCGGAAGCGCGTGAGCCAGGCGCCGTACGCCGAGAGCCACCCGCTCACGCGCGTCGGCAGGTGCCGCTCACACCAGTCGCCCACGGGGTCGGAGATGCGCAGCATGACGGGGTTGAGGATCGTCGTCAGCAGCGAGACACCCACCACGATCTGGTACATCGGGTTCGACAGGTCGCCCGTGCAGGTCATGTAGATGAGCGCCACCATGAACGCGAACTCGCCGATCTGCGCGAGACCGAACCCCGTCTGGATCGCGTCCTTCAGCCGCTGCCCCGTGAGGATCGACATCGTGAAGCAGTTCACCCCCTTGCCGACGATCACGAGGAGCGCGAGCCCAAGGATGACGGGCAGGTGCCGCAGGCACACCGCCGGGTCGACGAGGAGGCCGATCGTCACGAAGAAGACGGCCGCGAACATGTTCCGGAGCGGGGCGGCGAGTTCGTGCAGGCGGCTGCGCACCTCCGTCGAGGCGCCGAGGATGCCCACCAGGAACGCCCCCAGCGCAAGCGAGTAGTCGAGCTTGTAGGCGACGTAGCTCACGAGGAAGCAGCATCCGAGGAGCGCGAGGAGCAGCGCCTCGTCGTCCTTCATGCGCCCCACCCGGTTCAGGAGGCGCGGCACGAGGATGAGCCCGATGACGACGACGCCGATGAAGAAGAGGAGAAGCCCGCCGAGGGAGACGCCCACGGCCCCGAGGCTCATTCCCTTCCCGGTCGCGACGCCCGTGATGAGCGCGATGATGCCGACGCAGAGAATGTCCTCGCAGATCGTCGTGCCGAAGATGAAGCGCACGAAGGGCCGGTCGCTCCACTTCATCTCCTCGATCGTCTTCGCGAGGAGCGTCGTCGCGGAATCGCAGATCGCCGCGCCGAGGAAGAGGGACTGCACGTGGTTCCACCCGAGCAGGTTGCGCCCCACGGTGTAGCCGAGCCAGATCATCACCACCGAGTCGAAGAGCGCCGTGGGCACCGTCACGTGCTTGATCTTCTGCATCTCGCCCGCGCTGAACTCCAGCCCCAGCGTGAACATGAGGAACACGATGCCGAGCTGCCCGATGGCGCCGATGGACTTCGGGTCCACGAGGAACGACCCGCCCCACGTGTGTTCGCTCATGAACACGCCCGCGAGCAGGTAGCCGATCACCTTCGGCCAGTGGAGGCGCGCGAAGACGACCGAGACGCAGCCCACCACCGCCATCATCACGGCGAGGTCCTGGAAGAAGGACGATTCGTTCACTTCACGCGACCCTCCACAAACGGACGGGGACGGTACACGGACCCGTCCGGGTTCTCAAGCAGATAGCTGACCGGCCCCACGGCCTGTCCCTTCCAATCGTACGGCGCGGCGTTGTAGTTCGAGACGATCTTCGAGCCGTCGCCGAACGTCGTGCGGAAGACGCCGGGCGCGAGCGTGTCGTGGCGCGTCATCTGCTCCTTCTGGAGGTGGCGCACGGGTACGAACTCGTCCCACGCCTTCCTGATGCGCGGCACGTCCGCGAACTTGTAGGTGTAGAAGATCGGGCGGCCGCCGAACTCCACGATCTTGAGCGCGACGCGCGGGTCCTCCACGCCGTCGCCCTCCATCCAGCGCGGGTCGCCGCTCTTCTCCAGCTTGTAGAGGCACTTGCCGCGCGTATGGTTCTGGCACCAGCGGTCCGACGTGTAGAGGATGATGCCGTGGTAGACGAGCTCCCAGAGCGGGTAGACGCCCGTCGCGAGCTTCGGCAGCTTGCCCTCGTCCAGCAGCTTGAGGTCGCGCTCGACGTAGTTGATGTAGTCGAGGTTCCCCGCCACGTGGTCGTAGCCCGACTCGCTCGCCGCGCCGCCCATCAGCCGCCGCCCCTCCGCGAGAATCGTGTTCTGGAACGCCGCCATCTGCTCCGGCGTGCAGGGATGCCTTGGGTCGCCGCAGCGCTGCGGATAGGTGGCGGAGTAGACGTCGATGTAGTGCGGGCCGCGGATGCCGAGGGCCGCCATCGCCTTCATCTCCTGCGGCAGCCAATGCTCCCAGGCGTACTTCTGGCACACCCAGTAGCACTGGCCGCCGGCCCAGAGCCCGCCCTTGTCGAGCGCGCCGTCCGCGCGCTTGCACACCCAGTCCTCGCTCCACAGGCGCGAGCACATGTAGCCGTCCGTGTTGCTCGCGTGGAGCGCGAACTGGTAGCCGAGCGTCCGGGCCTTCTCGACCAGCCGCCCGAACGCCTCCGCGCCGCCCGCCTCCGCGCCAATCGGGAAGTGGCCCGGCACGCGCCCGTCGTAGCCGCCGTCCTGCCAGCCGGCCGAGCAGATCGAGAGCTTGTCCACGCCCGCGTCCTTCAGCGCCTGGAGGAACTCCTCCGTCACGCCGAAGGGCATGTGGACGACGACCGGCGGCTCCTCGCCGCGCTTGAAGAAGAGCTTCGCGTCCTGCGCGTCGGGGATCGGCTTCGCAGCGTGCGTCTGGATGCGCACGACGATCGCGTCGCAGAGGTAGGCAAGCTCGGGGCTCTCCTTCAGGCGGTCCTTGATCGTCCGCACCGCGCCCCGCTCCAGCTGGTACGCCCGGTAGGCGTGGGCGAGGCCGTTGTAGTCGGCCGCCGCGCCCGTGAGCGGACGGTAGTCGACGACGATGTCGTCGTAGGCGTTCGTGAAGAACGCCTTCACCCGGTCGCAGCGGAACCGGGGGAACGTCTCGTAGGCCCCCTTCTGCGCGACGGTCACGAAGTCGTAGTCGAAGCGCCAGGTCTTCACGTGGCCGTACCAGAGCGTGTCGCCCCGCTTGAGCCCGAAGACGGGCATGAGCTGGCGGTCCTTCACGTAGGCGCCGTCGTCCTGGTCGAGGCGGCCGTACGTGCCGCGCGCCTGGATCCAGTAGCCGTCGTCGCCCTTGCGCGCGCGCATGAACGGCGGCACCACCTCCACGCTCCAGGCATCCGCCGGGATCTCCCCCTTCGGCAGGGTGAAGCGCAGGCCCCCGCCGGCGAGCGGCTGCAGGTCGACGGCGCGCGCCTCAACGCGGGTCGTCTTCTTCGGCGTGCCCCGGCGGATGCGCACCTCCGCCGCCTCGGCGCGCTGCCAGGCGCCCAGCGCGCGGTAGAACGCGGGGTCGACGCCGTGGCCCATGCCGAGGCCGTTGTAGATCCTCTTGTCCCGCGCGGGAATCGCGTTGTAGGCCGCGTAGACGCCGCAGGGCGTGCAGACCGTGTCCGCGAAGCCCGCGACGAGGCGCACGGGGCAGGTGATGCGCGCGGCGAAGTGGACGCCGTCGAAGTACGGCGCCCACCTCTCGGCCGCCGCCCGGTTCTCCGGCTTCTGCGCCTCGACGATCCGGGGCCACCCGCTCTGGCGGCCGTCCTGGCGGAAGCCGAGCAGGTCCGTGATCGCCGGCACGAAGATGCAGCTGCGCGTGAAGTGTCCGTTGAGCCCCGTGAGCATGAGCCCGAAGCCGCCGCCCTGCGACGTGCCCGAGTAGGTGAAGCGCGTGCGGTCCACCTCGGGACGCGCCCAGAGCCAGTTGACGGCGCGGTTGATGCCGAGCAGCGAGGCGTAGTAGAAGTACGCCTCGCGCGACTCGTGGATGCCCGCCTGGCAGTAGCGCGCCACGCCGCGCGGCGCGGCGAACTGCGCGTCCTGCGCCTTGTAGGCCGCCTCGCGCGCCTCGGGCGTCTCCGGCTGCGGATAGCTGTGGACGTTCATCGTGAGCGAGATGCGCCGTCCGTCGCCGCCCGTCCCCGTCGCGCCGATGCCCGCGCCCGGCACGCTCACCTCGACGGGGAACGGCCCCTTCCCCTTCGGCATCGAGAGCCAGCCCCAGACGCGCCGTCCGCCGGCGGAGGCGAAGCTCACCCGGTAGTACGTGCGCTGCGCGTTGGACTTCGCGGGGATCTCCTCCAGGCGCGCGTCGGCGGGCACCGTCGCGTCGAGCGTCTTCACCGCATCCGCCCAGAAGGCGTCGAAGTCCGCCGGACGCGCCGCGCCCGGCGTGATCCTCTCCGGCTCGTAGGCGACGCCCCAGACGAACGGCGCGCCCTGCCCCTTGTTCGCCTCGACCTCCAGGCCCTTCGTGCGGCTCTTCACCTGGAGGCGCAGGAAGCCGGGAACCGCCTGCATCGCCTTCAGGACGAACGGGTTCTCCTGCGCGAGGTCGATCGTCCGCTCCGCGACCTTCCGGCTGCCGAAGTTGTCGAGCGTCGCCCCGAGCGTCCCGGCCCGCAGCGCCGCGCCCGTGGCGGCGTCGCGCGCCGTCACGGTGAACGTCGCCACTTCGCCGCAGCGGTAGAGCGCGTTCGTGTGGTCCGTCTCCACCGTGAACGAAACCTTCTCCGCCCTGGCGGCGGCCGCCAGGCAGCAGAGCGCGCCCAGCCACAGCATGCGCATCGTCATGTCGCGTCAACCTCTCTTTCGCCGCCGGCTCAGCCGAGACGGTATCCCGGACGGTAGGCGTAGTGCAGCAGCTCGTTCGCCTTCGGGCAGTTCGTGAACTTCTCGGCGGCGGGGTCCCATTCGAGGCGCTGCCCCATCCGGTAGGCGATGTTCGCGAGGTGCGCGAAGGTCGTGGAGCGGTGCCCCTCCTCCAGCGAGCAGAGGCACGCGCCGCGGTCCTTCACGCGGTCGAGGAAGTCGCGGATGACGTTGTTCGTGCAGCTCGCGGCGGAGCCGTCGTCGAGCAGCGCCTCCTTGTGCTCGTACGTCTTCTCGGCGAACTTCGGCCCGCGCGGGTTGTTGAACTCGCGCCCCTTCACCGGGCAGATCTCCCAGCCGCTCTGCGAGGCGTAGACCGCCGCGTCGCCGCTGGAAAGCTCCAGCTCGCGCTTGAAGACCGGACGCGAGAGACCGCCCTCGAACACGTCGAACTCCATGATCTTCCCGGAGGCGAACTCGTAGGTGCAGATCATCGTGTCGGGGATCTCGCTGTCGCTGCGCTCGCCCGTGAAGTACTTCCCGCCCACGGCGGTGACCGCGCACGGCGCCGTCTCGCCCATCATCCAGCGCATCGCGTCGAGGTAGTGGACGCCCCAGTTGCCGACCTGGCTCGAAAAGTCCGGGTGCCAGCGGAAGAAGTAGGGCGCCGTCGTGTACTTGTAGGGGCGGTACGCGCGCGGCCCGAGCCAGGCGTCCCAGTTGAAGCCCTTCGGCGGCTCGCAGGGCGGGCACGCCCCGAGGCCGTTCGGGAAGATGTTCGAGCTGCGCGCGGCGCGCCCCATGCGGAACGTCCCGTACCTGCCCGTCTCGATCTCCTTCTTGAGGAGCTGGTAGGGCACGCACCCACGGCGGTTGAGGCCCGTGCAGCACACCTGCCGGTGCGCCTTCTCCACCTCCACCATGCGCCGCCCCTCCGCGACCGTCGCCGTGAGCGGCTTCTCGCAGTAGACGTCCTTGCCCGCGCAGATCGCGTCGATCGTCATGATCGCGTGCCAGTGGTCGGGCGTCGCGATGCAGACGGCGTCGACGTTCCTGTCCTCCAGCAGCCTGCGGTAGTCCGCGTAAAGCCGGCACTGCCCGGCGGCGACGCGCGCGGCGAGCGCCGCCTCGTGCCGCTTGAGGGACCCGTCCTTCGCGGTGAAGGACGGCAGGCGCCCCTTCAGGCCCCATTCGAGGAACTTCGGGTCGAAGTCCTGCTCGCGGCGGTGCAGGTAGGGCTCGTAGACGTCGCAGAGCGCCGTCACCTCCACGTCGGGAAAGTTCATGAAGAGATGCATCAGCTGCGTGCCGCGGTTGCCCACGCCGATGAAGCCCATGCGGATCTTCTGGTCGGCCGCGGCGGCCTTCAGGATGGCGGGCATCGCGACGGCGGCGGCGCCGGCCTTGATGAATTCACGTCTCTGCATCGATCGGTCCTTTCGCTTGGAGGAGTGATTTGTTTAGTATATCACAATCTCCTGCGAGGTGCCGCCCGGTTCTTCCACCTAACACCTAAAACCTACGCTAAAACCTAGAACCTAAAACCTGATCCCCCGCGTTACGCCCGAGGGGACCGTTTTTTTGGTAGACTATCCCGCATGAAGATCGGAATTCTTGCCGCTCTCGCCGTCACAATCGCCTGCCGCGCCGAAACAAACGCCGTTCCAGAGGGAACGACGGTGGAGGCGTCCGCCCTCGCCTTCGACGCGGGGGCCGACCTGCGCGTCCGCCAGGAGATTATGCACAACGTGCCCGGCCTCCCCGGTGCGCCCGGCGCCGTGATGCCGCGCGCCTACAAGGAGATGCAGAACCACATCCGCTACCGTCCCCGCGTGTGGGCCCGCCTCGATACCGAGCGCTTCACCCTCTACGGACGCCTCGTCGACGAGATGCGCGAGTACCCCGTCAAGAACGGCGTCAAGCGCAGGAACCGCAGCTACACCTTCCCCGACGAAGTGGTGCTCGACAACCTCTACCTGGAGGGGCGCGGCCTCTTCGACGGCCTCCTCGACCTGCGCCTCGGCCGCCAGGACCTTCTAGAGAGGGGCCATTCCGTCTTCGGGCTCGACCGCGTCCTCCAGGACGGCACGCCCTACGACGGTTCGCGCTCCTGCTTCGCGGACATGGCGCGTTTCACCTTCCACACCTCCGACACCTCGAAGCTCGACGCCTTCGCGCTCTACGACAACAGCCGCAACGACATCCGCTGGGGCAACCGCCTCTCGCGCGGGCGGCCCCTCACGGCCATCCATCCCGGCGACTCCCCCGACATGGACGAATGGGGCGGCGGCCTCGTCTGGCACGACCGGCTCGTCGACGGACGCCTCCCCTACCAGCTCTACGTCCTCCACAAGCACGCCGAAGCCTACACGGCCCCCGGCGGCGCGCGCGTCCCCGACAAGCAGCTCACGACCGTCGGCGCGCGGGTCCAGCCCGAGGCGAACGACAACCTCTCGTTCGACTTCGACGCCGCCCAGCAGTTCGGCACCCGCTCGAACGGCACCCAGGCCGGCGGCGCGATGGGCTACGCCGCCGTCGACGTCCACAAGGCGAAGTCCTACGCGGGCATCCGCCCCTACACGCGCCTTTCCGCCTACTACCTCTCCGGCGACCGCCGCCGCACGGGCGCCCACGACGGCGATACGGCCTGGGATCCGATGTGGGCGCGCGCGCCGCAGGATTCCGAACTCATGCAGTACGGCACGCTCTACGGCCTCGGCTACTGGAGCAACATGCTCTACGCGAAGCTTACGATCGGCGCCGACCTCGGCGCGCGCCACGCGCTCTGCGCCTATTCCGGGCCCATGTGGGCGGCCGTGCAGGACCGCCTCGGCCACGCCGACGGCTCCGGCGGCAGCCTGTTCAAGGGCGTCCTCTCCGTCGTGCGCTACGACTTCCCGCTCCTCCTCGCGCCGAAGGGCGCAAGGGGCGCGGACCGCTTCGAGATCTTCGGCCACCTCCTCGCGGAGGTCTTCAACCCCGGCGACTACTACGACTCCTCGCGCCCCGCCTACTTCCTCCGCTGGGAACTGACCTTCGCGTTCTAGCGCGAAGGTCCCGCGCCAAAACGACACGCGCCACCTCCTTCGCGTGCCGAGCCAACGGGAGGGACGCGCTCCCGCGCGTCCGTCACCCCTCCACGACGCGGTTGCGGCGGAAGGTGAAAAGGAAGGAAAAGAGCATCAGCGCGGCCGCAAGGACGTAGCTCGCCGCCATGAGGCCGAAGCCGAACTCGAACCCGCGCACGCCCCACTTCTGCGAGAGCCACCCCATCACAACGCCGGAGAGTCCGCCGAAGAAGAACGCGATCATGTTGAGGAGCCCCACGGCCGTCGAACGGTACTTCGGCGCGATGACATCGAAGAGCGAGGCGTGCGTGTTCACCTCGAAGAAGCCACGGAAGACGCCGTAGGCCGCCGCCGCGACGAGCATCGCCGTGAAGGACGGCGCAAGCCCGATCCACACGAGCATCGGCGCGCCCAGGACGAGCGCGAGGATCTGGAAGCCGAGGCGGAAGCGCGGCATCCGCGCGACAAAGCGGTCCGTCACGACGCCCCCCAGCAGGATCGCGCCGAACGCAAGCAGATGGTGCCACAGCATCACGCCCTTCCCGGCCAGGCCGACGTCGAGGGCGAACTTCTGCGCCGCGAACTTCGGCGCCCAGAAGAGGTAGGCGTTGTTCACGAAGACGATGGCGACGAAACCCGCCGTCGCACAGAGCGCGGACGGGTTGCAGAAGTAGGCCCGCAGTCCCGCCGCAAGAGGCTCGCGCGCGGACGGCGCGGCGGGACGCGGCGCGGGCTGACCACCGTCGCCTTCCCGCAGTCCCCAGATGAAGAACACGCCGAGCAGGGCCCCGGCGGCGCCGAAGGCGACGAACACGTGCCGCCAGCTGCCGAGAAAACCGAGCGCCCAGGCGACGATGAGCCCCGACACCATCAGGCCGATGTAGAGCGCGGCCTGGTGGATGGAAAGCGCTAGGCTGCGCGTCTTCGTATGGTGGACGGCAATGAGCGCGTAGGCGCTCGGCGCGTAGAAGCTCTCCCCCACGCCCGTCGCGATGGAACGGAAGAAGAGCGCCCCCACGAACCCGCCGATGAAACCCATGCACACCGTCATGAGAGACCAGGCGATGAGCGAGCAGGTGATGATCCACTTCCGCGAGAAGCGGTCGCCGAGGAAACCCGCCACGACCGTCATCGCGGCGAGCGTCCAGCTGAGGGTCGTGTTGATCCACCCGATCTGGACGTCCGTCAGCTTCAGGTCATCCTGGATCGGAATCGTCAGGAGACCGAAGAGCGCACGGTCGGCCTGGTGGAAGAAGAAGGCGCACGAGAGGAGCGCCAGCAGGAACCACTTGTAGGCGCCCTTCACCGGGACAACCTCAGGACGAGCGCGGCATGGGCGGGAATCTCGGTCGTGTAGCAGCACGAGAAGCGGCCGAGGTCACGCTGGCTCCAGCAGTCGCGCAGCTTCCACTCCCCGTCGAGGTCCAGCCAGCTGAAGTAGAGCGTCGTCTTGCGCGAGAGCGGATAGAGGTTCAGCACGCCCACGGCGTAGTCGCCGTTCGCGAGCGGACGCACCCACACCTCCACCGCGTCCCGCTTCACGACGCGCCGCGCCTGCCGGCCGAGCGTGTCCTGGTTGATCGCGATGAGTTCGTCGTTCACGAGGAGCGACTTCGTGAAGGCGTCGAGCCGTGTGAGGTCCGTGCCGATGAGGAGCGGGGAGGCGAGGAGACACCACATCGAGACGTGCGCGTACTGTTCGTTGCGCGTGAGGTAGGTGGGGTGCGTCGTGCCGAAGGAACGCTGGAGGCCGACGATCATCATGTCCGGATCGGCCCAGAAGCCCGGCCCCGTGTACTTGTAGTATTCGGCGTCCTTCACATAGCCTTCCATCGCGATGCGCATCCAGGTCCAGGTGTCCTTCATGTCCTGCCACGTGCGCCACACGTTCGCGCCCGCCTCGCGTCCCCATTTCTCCGTTTCGCCGCAGCCGTACTGGCAGTAGGCGTAGACGATGTCGCGGTTCTGCGCACGCAGGCACTTCTGCATCAGGCGGTAGGGCTTCGCCCACGCCTCGCGGGGCGGAACCGGCTTGTTCTTCGGGTTGTGGCCCATGCGGCCGCCGCCCATCCACTCCCAGGTGTTCCAGCCGGTCTCCTTCTGGAAGATCTCGCCGTAGGAACACCAGTCGTACTTGAGGTAGTCGAAGCCCCACTCGGCGTAGCTCGTGGCGTCCTGCATCTCGTGCCCGTAGCTGCCCTCGCACTCGCCGCACGTCAGCGGGCCGGGCGAGGAGTAGATGCCCGCCTTGAAGCCGAGCGCGTGGATGTAGTCCGTCATCTTCTTCATGTCCGGGAAGGCGCCGTTCGTGCGGATGCGCCCGTCCGCGTCGCGGGCGGGGCCCTGCACGTCGGTGCGCTTCTTCGCGCGGTCGTTCCCGCTGTTGTTCATCTCCCACCAGTCGTCGAGGTTGATGTACGCCCAGCCGTGGTCGCCGAGGCCACTCTCGTCCATCGCCTTCGCCGCGTCCATCGCGTGCTGCATCGTGAACGAGGGCCCCCAGATGTTCCAGCTGTTCCAGCCCATCGGGGGCGTGAGGCAGATCGTCTCGCCCACCTTGAGCGTGATCGTGCGGCTCGCCGTCCCCTTCGCGTTCACGGCCGTGACGCGGATCGGGTAGTCGCCGGCCTGCGCGGGCGCCGTGCCGCCGAGGATGCCCTTCGCCGCGTCGAACGTCACGCCGTCGGGAACGCCTTCCGCCGTGAACGTCATCGGCCGGACGCCGGAGACGGGTACGCGGAAGATGACCGGGCGGCCGGGCCGCACGCCCCAGACCTCGGCGCCGTTGAACTGCGGCTCCTCCCGCGTCGGGGGCGTGAGGATGCCGAGCTGCGCGATGCGCTCGGGCCCCGTGGCGACGGGGCGCGCCCCGCCGTAGGCGATCTTCGCGTCCGCCCAGTCGGCGTTCGAGCTCTCCAGCCCGCACCACGGCGCGTAGGAGGCCGTCTCCAGGACGAACTCCTTCACGCCCGCGAGGTCCACGTGGACCGGGCGCGGCGGGTTCTTCTCGGTGATCGTCCCGGAGTCGAACGCGATCTTGCCGTCGCACCACACGCGGAAGATCGCGCCCGCGAGGCGGGAGGTGCGGCCCTTGACGTCCTTCGCGTCGCGGTCGATGCCGACGACGGCGTCGAACGCCGTCGCCTTGCCGTCGAGCGTGAAGCCGATCGCGCTCTCGGGGCGCACGCCCACGCCGCGCGCGTAGCGGCCCTCTCCGAGGCGGATCGGGTTGCCGCAGACGGACGTGCGCGCCCGCGCGGAAAGCCCCATCCCGCAGCTCGCCCCCGAAAGGTCGAACTCGTCCACATACGCCACGTCCGCCGCACACGCCAGCGCCGCGAACATCCCGCACCACAGCAACGTCTTCCGCATCGTCTCTCCTCCGTTCGCTTCTACCGTCCGGCAATCAGGGCACGAGGAACCTGGCCGTGAGGGCCTTCGCCTTCGCCTTGACCTTCGCCTGGACCTTCACGTCCGTGATGTCGTCGAGGACATCCGCGATCCAGCCGCCGATCTTCGCGGCCTCCTTCTCCTTCATGCCGCGCGTCGTGATGGACGCCGTGCCCACGCGGATGCCGGAGGTCCTGAACGGCGACTCGGTGTCGTAGGGGATCGTGTTCTTGTTGACGACAATGCCGGCCGCGTCGAGGGCGGCGGCGGCCTCCTTGCCCGTGATGCCCTTCGTGGACTTGACGTCCACGAGGAAGAGATGGTTGTCCGTGCCGCCCGAAACGATGCGGTACCCACGGTCCTGCACCACTTTGCACATCGCCTTGCAGTTCTTGACGACCTGCTGGGCGTAGCCCTTCTTCTCGGGGCTCATCCACTCGCGGAAGAGAACCGCCTTCGCGGCGATGATGTTTTCGAGCGGACCGCCCTGCATGCCGGGGAAGACCGCGCTGTCGAGCGCCTTCGCCCACTTCTCCTTGCAGAGGACCATGCCGCCGCGCGGACCGCCGAGCGTCTTGTGCGTCGTCGTCGTCACGAAGTCCGCATAGGGAACGGGCGAGGGGTGCGCGCCGCCCGCGACGAGGCCCGCGATGTGGGCCATGTCCACGAGCATGATGCAGCCCGCCCTGTCGCAGATTTCGCGGATGCGCTTGAAGTCGATCGTGCGCGGGTAGGCCGAGGCGCCCGTGAGAAGAATCTGCGGCTTCACCTCCAGCGCCTGTTTTTCAAGTGCGTCGTAGTCGATGCGCTCGGTCTTACGATCGACCGTGTAGGGGACGATGTGGTAGATCTTGCCCGAGAAGTTGACGGGCGAGCCGTGCGAGAGGTGCCCGCCCTGGTCGAGCGCGAGCGACATGATCGTGTCGCCGGGCTTGATCGTGGCGAAGTAGACGGCCATGTTCGCGGCCGAACCGCAGTGCGGCTGCACGTTCGCGTGCTCGGCGCCGAAGAGTTCGCACGCGCGGCGGCGGGCCAGTTCCTCCGCCGCGTCCACCGGAAGGCAGCCCGAATACCAGCGCTTCCCCGGATAGCCCTCGGCGTACTTGTTCATGAGGACGGACCCGGCGGCGAGGCGCACGGCGCGGCTCGACGTGTTTTCGGAGGCGATGAGGTTGATCTCCGTGTCCTCCTGCACAACCTGCGCCTTGATCGCGGCGTAGACCTCGGGGTCGGCCTTCGCGAGGCCGCTGAAATCGCTCAGGCGCTTCGCACGCTCCAGCTTCGCGCGGCGGCGCGCGTGGCGGCTGGCCGCATCGACCTTCGTCGTCACGAACGTCCTGAGGATGCGGCGGGCGGCGGCGGGCTTCGTGCGGTCCTGGCCGAGGCAGAGGACGTTCGCCCCGTTGTGGGCACGCGCGAGCGCGGCGTCTTTTTCGTCGCGGCAGAGCGCGGCGCGCACATTCTGGAAGCGGTTTGCGGCCATCGTCACGCCCATGCCCGTGGTGCAGACGAGCACGCCAAAGTCGACCTCCCCACGCGCAACCGCCTCCGCAACATCGTCGGCGTAGTCGGGATAATCGCAGGGATCCGCGGATTCGGGACCGAAGTCCAGGAATTCCGCGTCCGTGTACTTGGCGAGGATCGCCTTCTTCAGTTCAAAGCCACCGTGATCGGAGCCAATGGCGATTTTCATGATGACGCATTCCTTATGATGGGTGAAAACTGCGTTCATTATACCAGACCGCGTTTCCCTGTTCAACAAAATGCCGCGCGACACAAAATGCCGCGCGACATGCCGTGGGACCGTGCGTGGCGTAGAGGTAAACCTTCCCGTGGTTTCAAACCACCGCACCACACTGAACCCGCCTCCGGCGGCACACTGAATACACTGAAAGCCAAGCCTCTTCCGTCTCAAACCTTCTGTGTATTCTGTGACGGGCGTAGCCCGTTCTGTGTGTTCTGTGGTAAATCTCCTCCCCGCCATTCGAGAACCACTGATAACACTGATGCCGTCTTCGTCGGACACCGACAACACAGATGTTTTTCCATCCGTACATCTCTGTGTCGGCCGTAGTCCGCATCTGTGCTATCTGTGGTAACTTTACCGTCTTGCGTTCATTAGCCATAAAGCGTATACTATACACCATCTGAACGACAAAGGATTTCAAAATGACGACATCATCACTACAAGTTCGTATCGACTCCAACCTCCGAAAGGAGGCCGAGATGCTCTTTTCCAATGCCGGGCTCGACATGTCGAGTGCCATTCGGCTCTTTCTGCGCCAGTCGGTCATTCGCCGCCGTCTGCCCTTTGAAGTGATTACGGAAAGCCCCGATCCCTTCTGGTCTGAAGCCAACCAGCGCGTTCTCGCGAAATCGATTCGCTCGCTTGAACGCGGCAAAGGGCAGGCCCATGAACTCATCGACGCATAAGGGAACCCGCGATGCAAATCGTCTTCTCCCCACGCGCCTGGTATGAATACACGGGCTGGCAACTGGAAGACAAGAAGACCTTGAAGCGCATCAATGCCCTCATCAAGGACATTGAGCGCAACGGCAACTCCGGCATCGGCAAGCCCGAACCGCTGAAGAACTTTGACGGCTTCTGGAGTCACCGCATCGACGACACCAACCGTCTCGTCTACAAGCTGTCCAGCGAAGGTACCGAGCGGAAACTCTTGATTGCCCAGTGCGCGACGCAGTACGAATAGTTTCCGACATCTTGACCACTGATAGCACTGATAGCGTCTCCGACTGACACGGATACACAACGATATCTTCCCCTATCTGTGGATATCTGTGTCGCCATAGGCCGCATCTGTGCAATCGGTGGTGAATCCCCTTCACGCCGTCCGTGAACCACCGAGAACAACATACCCTCGCATTTATATAAATCCGATGGTACAGGCAGACCGCTCACCGCATCATATCTTCGATCTCCCGCAGTTCGAGCGAGGCCTCAGACTGATTTCATGATGGCCAACAAATTCTGGTAACTGTCCACCTCATGATACACCACCTTGTTTGCTGAGATTCCCCTGAACAATTTCTTGGCGCACGCGATTTTCGTCTGCTCGATCGGGCGAAGCTCAAGACTATCCATTGACCCTTTTGTCTCGGCGACGAAGAAAATGTGCTTGACGGTGCCTTCATAGAAGGCGATCGCCCAGTCCGGCGAATAGTTGCCTACAGGCGTGGGAATCTGAAAAGCTCGCGGCAGCTTGGCATAGACGCAGACCTCATCCGCCGCATCCAGATCCTCGGCAAACTTTCTCTCAATGCTCCTGTCTGCCGTTCCGTCCGTGAACACATAGTCCTGAACGGCTTTCTTCGCAAGGAACACCCTGTCAAATCTCCCGCCTTCCAGTAGCCAACGCAACACTCGTTGCGTAGCATAGTCAGGCAAGTACTTTTTCACGCTGAAGCCCGCTTAACCTGCCAACCGCGACGCGCTAAACATCCAACTTTTGCGATAGAAACTCGCGCGCGCGGTTCTGAATAGGATTTCTTTTGCGTTCTTGTTACCTTTCTCAACCGCCATCCGGAGCAATCATAACCCTTCAATCCTGTCCTTTGGAACATTTCCAGCAGGAAAACCGTCATAATAGAAAGCGCCGAGGTTACATAGCGCATCAGTTTGACCTTACGCTGCTGCTCAACTGGAACCTTGCGGATAGGCTAGAAAGCCATTTCTGGGCCTCGTCGACGCCATCCAACACTCTGTTCCTAACTTGGCAGAAGGTCTTGCCCGACCGCTCGCCGGAGAAGCCGATTACCTTTTAGGTCGAGCTGACGCCCGGAGGTCGGTTCCGTTTCGCATACGACCTCGTGTCGGCAACCGGGACGGACCACTCGACAAATGTTCTCGCAGGGGCGTTCTGCGGAGACTGCCGCGTGACCGCAACGGTGTGGCGCGATGACCACATCGCGCCACAGAGCGCGTCGTCACCCCGCCACTTGGCACGACGTTCAATCCTGAATTACCAGCCCGTTCTGGTGGCCGAACCGGCCGGCGCGCCATTCGGACCATAATAGTAGGTCGTGTTGCCCATTCTGGTGGAAGACCCCGCCGCCGAACCGTTTGCGTTGTAATAATAGGTCGTATTGCCCATTGTAGTTGATCTTCCCGCCGACGAACCGTTGGCATTATTGTAGTACGTCGTATTACCCGTCCTGTATGATGAGCCGGCAGACGCCCCGTTCGCATTGTTATAATACGTCGTGTTGCCCGTCCTGTATGACGATCCAGCAGACGAACCATTGGCATTATTGTAGTACGTCGTATTACCCGTTCTGTAGGACGAACCGGCCGACGAACCATTGGCATTGTTGTAGTACGTTGTATTGCCCGTCCTGTAGGACGAACCGGCCGATGAACCATTGGCATTATTGTAATAAGTCGTACTGCCAGCGCCATACGCCGAGCTGCCATAGCCGCAATTCTGCGATGGCGGTGAATACCACTGCGCCCCCGCCATGTTCGCACAGGCGACACAGGCGATGGATACCATGATCTGGGTCATTGTTCTCGGTTTCATTTGAATCCTTACGTTGGAATTATCGAAACATGTCTTCTTTCTCGGATTGCATTTTACGAGCAGTCTTAAGAGACCTGGGATTGACAAAAGTCAGCAACTTGACAATCTCGTTGTCGATTTCTTCGGCAGTCCCGGCTTTGCAAAAAATTTGACGGCTAAAATGATCTCCGCATATCATTCGAATGGAAATGCGATACCGTTTGAAAGTATCATCGGTAGTATCAACGGTACCTATAAATTTTACCAATTGTGCATTGCTCAAAGTTACAGACTCGCGGATTGCCTTCCTTAATAGTTCGGACTGTCCGCTCCCACCAGTAATCCCATTTGCAATTGCATAGACCTCGTCAACATTCCCATCCTTATAGATTGGAATCTCTTTACTGACGTGTTTCACTTTGTTTTTCGCTGATATCCGAATCCAACTCGTGAGTTTCTCGGTGCATTTCACAATTGCGGCATACCATTGATCGTGCGAATCAGACGTGGGGAAAATCATAAAGGAATATGCGTAACCATTGGGATTATCTATGCCAGATACTGCGACAAAATTATCTTCCCCAAGTGTGTTTTTAACGATAGCGTAGTAAACACCATAATATTCCACCTGTGCATATTCACTATCGACTGCACAGTCTTTTGCAAATGATTTCTCTGCCTTGCGAACAACGGCGAGCCGGTCAGCAGCACGGCGATTCTCGCTTTTTTGAAGCCGACAAGTTTCGTCAAAAGCATTATCAGCAATAATGTCAACCGAATCAGGAATCGAAATCTTTTTCAAAGACGGACAGTCATAAAAGGCATGGCTTTCAATATTTGTTACTCCGAGTGGAATAAAGACAGCCTCAAGAGAGGAACAATGGCTAAAAAGGAATTCCTTGATACACTTCAGTTGTGCTGGCAATTTTACGTTACGCATTCTCTTACAATTGGAAAATGCAGAGTTTCCTATAGCCATCACAGTATCGGGGATATATATTTCCTCTAACGCTTCGCAATATTCAAAAGCCTCAGAGCCAATCCGTACTACACTTTCTGGAAGTGTAAGTTTTTTCAGCTCCCTCAGCTGCGAAAAAAGTTCATCGGGAATCGTCGTCCATTGACCAATCAGCTTAACAGACTCAACTGAATTTGGTATTTCGACAATAACTTTACCACGATTATCAGTAGCTGCAAATAGCGGCGGCAGCGTTATGTGTTTGATCTGACAATGGTGAAATGCGTCATTCCCGATGGTTTTAATGGACAACGGAAGCGACACGCGTTCAATCTTGCTACATCCGCTAAATGCGGACTCACCAATCTCACGAATACCGTCTGAAAAGATAAGGTCTGTTACAAGTGCATCACAATCATGAAAGGCACAACGACCAATGGAAACAAGGTATTTCGGAATAGTTATTCTTGTAAGTTTACTGCATCCACTAAAAGCGCTTTCTCCAAGATAACATACAGAATCTGGTAACATAACCTCACTAAAATCAGTTAAGCGAAAAGCGTCAGACGCTATAACTTTTGTTCCTTCTCTCACAGAGAACAAACCTTCCTTTGAATCACAATTTTTGAACCCGAGAAAGACATGATCCAAATATAAAGGACCATCCTTTTGATTTTCGTACCATGTGGTATCGTTTAATGCATCGTGTGCTACACTTTGGACGGTATCTGGAATGACTATACACGATGCATTGGCTCTATAAAATGCATCGCTTTCAAGAACGACAACGCTGTCTGGCAAGACAATTTTCGCTGATTTTGTTTTGTAAAAAGCTGCAAAACCAATTTTGGTAACAGGCGCACCACCAAGTTTTTGGGGCACAAATATCGTTGCTGAAGTTTCGCCTTTTACCGCCGCTACAAAACCTCCCCCTTTGCCAATTATGGCCTCACCATTACTTATCTTAAAGGAATAAGTAATACCATCAATTGTCTCAGTACCAAAACCATCCTTGACCGGCCCAACAGAGGCGGATGCGTGATCTGAAGAGCCACGGCGGCGACGTGAGGCAGCGCTCAAACCGATAGAGTTCTTCCTGCTATCCACACTTGCGTTGATAGACGACCCTACGGTATTGCCTTTGTTCTGCACCTTTATTCTTCCTTTTTCAGAATCAATCGGTTTCGCCGGCATCCTGTTTTTCTCAACAGCCGTCTCTTTAACTGCACTCAATAGTTTTGGGTGTTTTTCTTCTGGCTTACCTGCATCTTCGGGCTTAACATTAACCTCTGAATTATTCTTGGTTTTATTCTGTGGTGCCACAATCCCCACACCATCGGCAATTGCGTTGCATGAATCGCGGAAGACGCGTGCGGCAACTGTCTTGCTCAACACCCTGCCTGTTCCAGAACACGACAAACACTTTTCCCTTGTTGATCCTTCTCCACCGCATTTAGGGCAACGTCCGCTTCCTTTGCACTTGCGGCATGGCTTTGTTTCATTATTGTTGTTAAATCCAACGTTAAACCCAACCCGCACAGTCTCTCCAGAACCTTTGCAGCCGGGACATTTTCCCTCACCCTTGCAATCATAGCAGCGCCGCTCTTTCGTACCCGCTCCAGAGCATTTCTCGCAGTCATCCTTCAACCCGTCCTCAAACTCTGCGACATTTTGCAACTTGCCTTTTATATGCTTTTTGTAAATGTCTGTCTTGCCACACGCAATGAGTCCTGCCGCAGACGCCTTGAGGTACGCCTGTTGCCGGTCTGCGTCATTGGATGTTGCCAGTGCGACTGAATACAGCTGTCCTGCATTCTTGACATCTGGAACTGCCTTTGCAAGTGCCCGCAACTCAGATTCAGAGAAGCTCGTCTTCTTTGCCGTTGGTTTCTGAGCCGCCCCTGCACATTCGCCGGGCACAAGCGCGAACATTACGACAGCGACAATGGATGCCATGATTTTGATAGTAACTCTTTGTTTCATTTTTGAACTCTCCTTTTTGATTATACTTATTCGTCTAATTTTCTAAGAACAATTGGCAAAAGTTCTTGCGCTCGTTGATTCCCTTTGTTGCTGGCTTCTCTCAACAATTCTGCCGCTTTCTGCAAATCCTGAGACACGCCCTTGCCCAAAGCATAGAAAATCCCGAGTTTTGAATGACATAGGTATTACCGTCAGTCATCGTGTAACAGCTTGTCGATTCTTTTGTCACGTTTACAACAGCGGCATCAACTTGTCTGCTTGCCATAACAACAGCAGACGTTGCAACAACTACTAAATTCAAAATTCGTTTCACTACGTTCCCTCTGTCCCATTTTCTCGCAGATTGTAACGCGGCACTTATGCGAGCTTAAGCCCCACGTTGTCCTCCTAGGAGCTTGCGCGCTTTTCCAGACATCGGAGGGGGCGGAAAACGGAAACCTCCTCCGATGCATCACGTGATTCACTATTCATTTTATCATCTCCTGCAATTGAACTATACATGGAAGCATCCTACGGTATCTCGACCGTGACCTTGAAGAACTTGTGGAGCGAGTTGGTCGGATACTGCCAATCGCCGCCGTTCTCCAATGTCTCGCTACCTGCCCATCGTAGTAGCCGATCCGGCAGATGCCCCATTTGCATTATAGTAGTAGGTCGTGTTGCCCATTCTGGTGGAAGACCCCGCCGCCGAACCGTTTGCGTTGTAATAATAGGTCGTATTGCCCATTGTAGTTGATCTTCCCGCCGACGAACCGTTGGCATTATTGTAGTACGTCGTATTACCCGTCCTGTATGATGAGCCGGCAGACGCCCCGTTCGCATTGTTATAATACGTCGTGTTGCCCGTCCTGTATGACGATCCAGCAGACGAACCATTGGCATTATTGTAGTACGTCGTATTACCCGTTCTGTAGGACGAACCGGCCGACGAACCATTGGCATTGTTGTAGTACGTTGTATTGCCCGTCCTGTAGGACGAACCGGCCGATGAACCATTGGCATTATTGTAATAAGTCGTACTGCCAGCGCCATACGCCGAGCTGCCATAGCCGCGATTCTGCGATGGCGTTGAATACCACTGCGCCCCGGCCATATTCGCACAGGCTATACAGGCAACAGCTGCCGCGATTTTGATTGTTGTTCTCGGTTTCATCTTGGTTTCTCCTTGCTATTCACTATCGCATTCGGCTTACCAACGCAGTTTCCAATTTGTTTGGATCGACACCGTATCTTTCCGCTACGTCAAGGAGATGATTAAGTTTCGACTCAATATCTCGTTTCAATCGTTGGTTTGCCGACTCCTGTGTCTTCGCACTTATCAAATCTCCTAATTGAAGACCTGCCGCCACTCCGCTTTGTGGATCGTTTTTGTTAACCGCTCCAAAAATCAAACCGAGAGCAATCTTCCCCTTTATCATATCCTCTCGCTCTCTGTCGGAAATCATGTCATCACTCGTTCGCGAAATAGAAACCAAGAAATCCTTTACAGCATCCATAAAATCCTTGGGGCAAGATTCCAAGCTTCTTGACAGAACCCCCAATCTTCTTTCATTGGGCATCTCGACGTAATTCAGCAAACACTCAATCGATGTCATTACGGCTCTTACCTTGGCACCGCCCGCGACTTTCGCTTTTTCTTTCGTTACTGTCGCGGTTTCAGTTTCATCTAAGCACTCCTTGATCACACCAACTCCTGCAAATAGCAACAGAACAGCCACTCCGATTCCAACCGTTTTCATCCGTTTCTTGATTCTGTCAATGAACCTTTCTCGTTTTCTTATGACCGTAATCTTCGGTGTGGATAGGGGTGTCGGCTCCGTCTCCTCGCTTAGCGGGGCTGACGGATGGAGATGCTCTTCAGCAAATAGATCGCCGCCTTCATTTGGTGACGAGTTCCCAACTTCTGGTACTGTCAGGGGCTGACCGCATGCCGGACAGTCAAATTCCATGCCAACCATGTCGTGTTCAGCATCAAGGTGCTGTCCACAATGCGGACAATTGAATTTAAAGCTCTTTTCTTCTGTCATATCGCTTTACCTTTCACGCTCAACATTCATCATTGTTCTTTTGGATCAGAACCAAAACGGTTGGGGCCTTTGTCACCATCGCTGGCAAGCCACACAAAATATGCGATATTGATTGGGCATAATAGGATTAGTGGAATCCACCATCCACTCTTGTTCGTGTCATGAAGGCGCCTCACTTGCGCAGCTACAAAAGGTATAAAGGTTCCAAGCACAATAATGCGAGAGCACCAATTCGGCTCCCTAAAAATTATGAAGTAGACAACCGAGGACACCAAATATACCACCCACCAAAAAAAGAACGCCCACCAAAATTCCCTTCGCCGCATGCGCCCTTTGAAGCCAAAGTATTTTTTAAAAATGCCAATGTAACACATAAACGCATTGGGAAGGTTTTTTGGGGTACCATCCAACGCTTCAAGCGTAAAGACTTTACCACACGATGGGCATTCGGTCTCTGCTCCAGAATCTTCTTTCAAGCCGTTGAACACCTGTCCGCAATACGGACACTTGAATAATGCATCGCTCACTGCGCACCCCCTTTAGTGATATCCTCTGTTCCTTCTTCGGTGCCATGTCCTTCCTTCTGCCCTCTTGCCCCAGTCTGCTCCACGGCAATTTCATGCAGTCCTTCTTGAACAAGTGACAGGCACACGTACCATCCGACTGCACCAACCGAAATATACTTTCCGTACAATGGTAATTGAAACGGCGAATTCCACACCATGTGAAGGATCACGGGCACAAGTAGAAGCCGAATAAACTTCTCGTCACAGAGCATCCGCCATTTGAACTCCTGCCCCTTGATCACGCGCCACAACGCGCACCCGGCAATCGCCGACCAGACGATATGTCCCAACGGCGAAAGAATACCACGCACAATTACGACATCCAGCATGGCATCTACACCTTGCAACACCCCCAAGTTCTTCGCAACTTCCAGATCCTTTGATCGTTCCGTTGCGATTGTCTCTATCGTCCCGCCAATCGTACCATCCGTGAAGAAATTCAACGCATATCCCATCGACTCAAATGCTGCGAAGCCAACGCCAACTGCCGCACCGACGAGCAGTCCATTCAACTTGTATCTGTACTTGGCCGCACGCGCCACGACCACCATGGCAAGCACCTTCGCCGTCTCTTCCATAGGGGCTGCCGATGACGCTCCCATCCAGGAGAAAAATCCATAATTGGGTAGCAGTCCCCAACTTCCCAAATTATCGATTACCAATGTTATCAGCAGAGATAGAATTCCTCCCAGAAACGCCAGCCGCGCAACCATGTAAAGCGAAACGTTTCGACACACATTCAGTTCCATGAAAAGGACAAGCGTAGAAATTGGAATCGCAAACGACCCGACCATCATTAACCCTGGGAGAAGATTTGAGTTTGAGAATTGCTTCCATCCTGCCCAGAAGAGGAAGAATATAATCAGGGAAGCAATTGCCATCCGCATGAAGAGCCACGGCTTGGGCCACGATACGTCGACATCAAGGATGTCTGGTGTCGACTTCGCGGTCCCGGTTGTAAAGTAGTCTTCAACTTCTTCACGCGAATGTTTAGAAAACACTTCCGCAAACAACTCCGACAACTTGAATCCTTTCAGTTTCTCAATGCCGATTGCAGAAGCGACTTTAGCATGAAGCGAACCAGGTTGACCTTCATGATTTTCCGTAGCGGTGCCGCTGTTCTCTACCTTGCGGAGCCGCACCTTGCGCAAATACTCATGACATTCAATTGATGCACCACACTCAGGACATGCGACTACCATTCCTTCCGACACTTCGTTGGAATCAAGTATCGCCTTGCATTTTGGACATTGAAATTGCACGACTTGTCCCCTTTAATTACTTGGTTTGCTTGTCATACGACGCATACCCTTGGTCTACCGTATATTTCATTTCTAGTCCATCTTCCTTTCCACCGTTTATTTTAGTTTGCGTCTTATCTCGTTCCATCTCTCTTCGTTCAATCTCTCTGCTTCTTTTCGCACTCTCTCTGTTTCTTTTCGATTTTCATCCGCTTTATGACGTAGCCACGTACTCAACCCTAATGCCCCTATACCCAACAAGCCTTTTCCTGCGCGCGCTCTAGGTGTTTTACCGCGCATTGCCCCCGCAAACAGTGGTGCTATAGCGCGAAGGGTCTTGTCCTGCTTGATGTCGTGGATAATGTTCGTCTGACCCAGTGCTAAAGCTCGAAGGGGCTTATCCTGCCTAGCGTCGCGGAAAATGTTCGTCTGATCCAATGTTACAACTCTAGGGAAGGTCTTATCGCTTTGGGGTTCAGGCGGGCCACTTGGGCCAGCGGGCTTTTCTGGATCACAACATGTATCAACCACTATTCCAGCCAGCGCCGCAAGCCCGACTAGACCAAGCACCCATTGCAGAATTTTAATTTTACTCATTGTTTTACCCTTCTTGTTGTTTTTGTAAAGTCTGTTTAGATTTTGCACCTATTTGACACCAGTAACACGTTTCTCCAACGCCCAAGTACCAGTCGACGACACTATTTCAAAATCCATTGATTTCACCGTATCACCTTCTATAATTATTTTACTTTCAACTATGCTTATCGGAACTATTTTCCCAATAACAGCTGGATGCCAAATTGCGTAACCTGTATGAAATCTATCGTTATCAACACCGAACTTTATCGCATTCAATATTCCCCACACTGTTGACCTTTTTATGACTTCTTCATATTTTCCTTGCTCAACAATCCACTTTGCAGGCACTCCAACTCTGAATTTGCAACAAAACCAAGCCTTTACTACACCAGAGGAAACATCGCTCTTAAATCTTCCTGCTTCAGAGAGATTATTAAATTTCAACGATATATTTTTTGCAACATTCATATTAAATTTCCGCCGCTTTTCTATTTTCCAAAGTACAAATGAATCATGGACATTATCGAAATTGTAGTCTCTATATCTGTCAAACCTTGAAGCGTTAGAGTCATCCATTTTTACTTCGCTAACACTGATTTTCGAGCCCATGCGGTAATGGTAATCTTCTGGCATAAAAACACTATCGAAATCGGTACATTCTACATTCACGACGAATTTAATTTCGCGTTCTCGATCTTCATATGAAACATCACTTGATGAATAAAATGGATTACAAATATTTTTAAATGACATTGAATCCCTATCAAAATATGGAAGTTCTTGCGCGTTAATCTTCAGATAGGCCTCGCGTATCCTATTTGTAAATGCCAGCGCACAGGATATATATTTTTCCCGGTAAATTTTCGACTCATTCAATAGCTTCGTCTTCTCTTCTTCTAATTTTGCCTCTTCTCCTTGTCTCTTTTTAAGAACACGATTCTCATCCTCCTTGTCCGCATTCTTCTGCCTTTCAACACGTGCTCGAAAATCTTCCAACGACTCAAACTCCCCAATCTTCAAAGTGTGAGCTTTATGATTAAAAGGATACTTCTCATTAATTGCAGCCAACTCAGTTGCCACACGACGAAGAGATTGTGTTGCAGATTCATACCCACTTTGGCATTTCGCATACTCCATTATGAATTCATTATAATCATCAATATACACGCACCAATCAAAAGTGCCCTCCGCTTTAGCACTCAGAATGGGTACAATCATAAAAATTGTGCAGCGAAACACATACGAAATTTTCCTATAAACACCCGAATAGAACATACTCCCATGAAGTGCTTTTCTCGTTAACATAGAATCCCTCCCTCGAAAAATGCATGTGATTTTAGAATACAGTTGGTTCATTTGGTTGCGCCTTTTGCCGCTGTTCCGCTTTTCAAATTCATCACCAGACCTTGTATTTGCCATTATTATAAATCTCAAATGATATGGCTTGCGCAAATCCATCCACAGAGACACGTCCATTTTCGCCTGGTATAAACGCCCAATCCATTTCAAGTAAACCAAGCTCCTCCATCTCGTTTGGAGCGATGCTGACACTTATATTCTTAGATTGGTTTAATTCTTTGTTTTCGACATAAACGGTAGCAACGACACGATTACCCGATCGGTTGTGTAATTGCAGCACATATCCTTTCAAGAGGCTCTCGCGAAACGTTACAGAAACAGGAGGTGGTACAAGGCCGATTTGAGCGCCGAAACTGCCCTCACCTCTGCTACGGCCATCATCACATCCGCAAACAAAAAATAGAGACGCTACTATTACAAAACAGGCGACTGCGCCAACACAGATACTTGAGACAATTGCAAAACCTCGCGAATTCGGTAGGGCGGACTGTCCCCAGCCCGCTGCGGCGGCGTGAGGACACGCCGCCCTACCAGGTTTTGCAATTGCCCTACTTACTAATGCACATGTTTTTGTAACGCTAAGTCTGACGCATTCTTTACTTCCCATTTTCATCTCCATTCCCGCAGCTTATTTCAGCTCGCCATCGTCCGGGACAAGACGGCATGCCGCATTTTCCTCAGAGCTTGCGCTCCTCTTCAGACATCGGAGGGGGCGGAAAACGGAAACCTCCTCCGATGCATCATGTGAGGCGCCTGAGAGAGCCCGGAAAGATACACCGAAGGAGGTAAAACTGCATAAGGGCAGTTACCCTTCTGTGCGTCTTTCCGGTGAAGTTTCTCAGGCTTTCACGTGACGCGTCCCAAGTCCGCAGGGGTGTGCTACTGTTCTTCGCCTCCCTGCGCGGGAAATCTGTTTTATCACGGCGGCACCGGCATTCATCCCTGCCCCGCAACGGTTTCCTATTATACCACAAAATCAGGTCTGCGGCGGAAAACGCCGCACGTACGGATTCGCCGCCGCAGACCTATCCGGGCTCTCTCTGCCGGACTCTCCTTGTGAGCATACTGATATACGGGGGAAACCGAAAAATCTGACAAGAGACTTTCTGCCGCCGATTATGGATGCGGTCTAGTCAGCGGACCGGGCATATCGGGATTGTCCATCTCGGCAAGAACCTCCGACATCACCTTGCGCAGTCTCTCGGAAAGGCGTTTGCGGATCTGGTACAGATTGTCGCGGGAGAGGCTGTAGAGCTTCATCACCGTTTCCGTATTCTGCCCCTCCACCGTGCTTGCCACGAACGCCGCATAGTGTTCGGGGCGAACACTCGATTTTATCCGTCGCAACGCATGATCCATCGCGACGGCCTGCCATTCGCGGTCGGCGAATTCGTCGTCCCCCGGACCGATCGCCTTTGCCTCTTCCATGAAGTCGGCTTTCAAATCCGCATCGCGCCTTACCGCTTTCAATCTGTCTATTACGCGCCATTTGACGAGCGCCGCGAGATATGACCTGAAGCGCCCTTTTTCTCGATCGTACTTGAATGAAGGCAGGTTCCGCGCAAGATCGGCGAAGACCATCTGCACGATATCGTCGGCATCGGCATCGTTCACCCCCTTGCGACGCGCAATCGAATAGACAAACCCGGCGTAAAGGTCGAAAAGCCTGTTCCATGCCGCCGCGTTCTCGGTGTCGGCGACAGCCCTGATGACGCTCGAACGCGTCGTTTCGTTGTTGAAGTGTCTGTAGGTCATTTTCGCATCTCTACCGCATCTTCCATTTCTGTAAACCGCTCTAGAAGCGCCAGCCATGCTTTGACGAGTTTTTCATTCTCCATCGAAAGCATTTCAGCCTGATTATATCTTTCGGAAGCCCCCTGCACCGACACGGCTTTATCCCTGCTCTTTTCCTGCAAAGCTTTAATTCGCCGGTTGTTTTCGTCTCCCTTCCTGTCAATCTCCCGCATCTCGTCGAGAATGCCGCGCATTTTCGCGGCGCAGACCGGATCCTTCTCCTCGACCCTTTTAAGCCTTTGCATATGAGATTCATCCGTATGGCAGAAATACGATCCGCGGAATGAAGACCATACGGCATCATCCTTCGCCGACAGATCATTCAATTCCTGAGCTATGGATGCAATACGCTTCATGGGTTCAAGATCGGCATCCAGATTCTTCCTCATGGATTCTATCGACCTGATCGTTTCTTGCCTTTCGCGTTCAACATAGTCACGAGTCTGTCTGTCTTTTTCCCTGATCATGTTTCTTGCCGAGATTGCGAAATAGACGGCGACACCCAATCCGCAGGCCATCACGACCGACAAGATATTGATGATTGATGGAATCCTCATCTTGACGCGCAGTGACGACAACTCCTTGAGAAGCGCCTTGGCCGACCGGTAGCGGCGGGACGGGACCGGATCGGTCGCCTTGTTGAGAATGCGCCACCACGCAGGGAAGAACTTTGCGCCGGTATCGGCCTCGAGCGCGGGCCCCTTGTCCAGATCCTCCAGACGTCTACCGAAACTCGCGGCCTTGAGCGTAAGGCCGAGACTGTAAATGTCGCTTGCGGCATCCGTGAAATTCTCGGGCGGAACATATCCCGGCGTTCCGACGAGTGATGTCGCCTCGGATTCTTCGACCAGCAGTCCGGGGTCGGAAAGGACAGGGCGGCCACCGACATAGATCACGTTTCCGGGTTTGATGTCGCGGTGCAGGAGGTGATGCCGCTGAAGCGTGGCGAGACCTTTGGCGAGCGCCATGCCGAGTTTCACGCATTCATCGAGCGGCAATGCCTTTTCGCCTTCGATGACGTCAGCCAGCGTCTTCGGACGATATTCGTCCAAAGCAAAATCCCTGTCGCCGAACTCGTTATCCGCAAGATCCATAACCGCATAGAAGCCCCAGGATTCCTCCACGAATTCCCTCATGCGGACAAGGCCCTCCTGCGACGGGATCGTTCTGTACAGTTTCGCACCGCGCAGTTCGCGTTCGTAGCGTTCTTCTCCGATGGCATCGCGGCGGCAAACCTTCACGGCCGCTCGTTCACCATCCGGTCCCTCGGCGAGAAAAACCACACCGTACGCGCCATGCCCGATTTCCCGTTCAAGGTGCCACTGACCGCAATTTGCCATACTTTCACCTGCAACTGATTCTTGGGATAACATCATATTGCAGACATTATACCAAAAGCGCAAAGCGGGTAAATTGCGCGTCAACTTTTCCCATAGTGCCGATTGAAAAGGTAAACATGGTTTTTGAGAACGGCGATTCGCGTCATCCAACTGCCGAATTTAGGTTGAATTTCTTTATCTGTTGTACCAGTTCAAACTTCTTCTTCGGCTGCTTCTCCGCCCGTGCGCGCTTTTCCAGCGCGGCGATCTGCTTCTCCAGCCGCGCCCGCGCGGTGTCGCGGGCGATGTTCTCGGAAATCGGGAGGTCTTCGCGCCAAGCCGTCCCCGCTTCACGGACGGCATAGAGGCCGTCCCTTCCGTCTGGGGCCGATTGGGAAGCCGCATGAATATTCCGCACAAGATTCTCATAAACCTCGTCCAGCGTCAGGCCGGCAAGCGTGAAGCACAGCGCCGCGCGCGGCATCCAGTCCGTGTGGTAGTAGCGGCTCACCTTGAACGTCTTTTCACCCGTGCCGGACGCTTCCTTGTAGCCGATCCACGCTTGGGCGCGGTTCTCGAACGTCAGGACAAAGAGGAGATGGTAGGGAATCATCCGATCCATCTGCCGCAACACCTCTTCGTTCAAATGCCCGTTGGCGAGTTCGATCTCGAAAACCTCGATCTCCGTGACCGCCGCGCCTTTCGCGAGGTTCAGCGTCGTCGCCGCGAGCTTGTTGCGCCACCAGATGGCCGTGATCTCGTCCATAAACGACCGCTTCAGCGCGGCCGAGACGGCGCAGTTCTCGTAGAACTTCTGCTTCGGCACGCGGCGGTTGAACGTCGTGGATTCTGGTAGGTTGAAATTCAAAATTTCCATCCCACGTTGACGGTTTTCCCGTCTTTTACTACAATACCGGCAACATGACTTCTCAGCCAGCCATTCGCGAGCGCGACAAGAACGGGCATCTCAAGGCCGGCATTCGGCTGCCGGGCTGGGATTACTGCAAGCCTTGGTTCTACATGATCACGCTCGTCGTGAAACGGCGCCGGCCGATTCTGGGCGAGATTCGAGACGGGGCCTTCGTGCCCTCGCCCCTGGGCGAAGCGGTCGCCCGCGCTTGGCAAAACCTCGGCACCGTGTTCCCCGAAGTCGAACCCTGTCCATTCGCCGTCATGCCCGAGCATTTCCACGGCATCATCCGTGTGCGTGAACGGCTCAATTCGCCGTTGGGTGAGGTCATCCGAAGTTTCAAGATCGCCTGCACCAAGGCCAATCTCGCCCTTGCCGCGCCTTTCGAGATCGATGGCTCGACAACCTTTTGGTTTCCCGGTCTCTATGATACCATTCTCTTCCGAAAGGGCCAGCTTCGCGCCATGGTTCGCTATGTGCAACGCAATGCCGCGCGTCGCTGGGCCGTTATGCAAAACCCCAGCCTTTTCAAGGTCAGTCGCGCAATCGCCCTCTCCGAAGTACTGCCGGGCGCAGTCCCTGCGCCAAGAGACAGCGCACGGAGTGCGCTTGGCACGACAGACAGCGCACGGCGCGCGCTTGGCACGACAGACAGCGCACGGAGTGCGCTTGGCACGACAGACGACGCGCGGCGCGCGCTGGGCAAGACCGTCGACGCCGTCGGCAATGCCTTTCTTCTCGAATCGCCCAACAAGATGCTCATTCAGGTCTCGCGCCGCGCCAGCCCCATCGACATTGAAAACAAAGTCAACGAGGCGTTGCTCTTCGGCGCACGCGGCGGTGTCGTCGTCTCGGGCTGCATCTCGCCGGGCGAACAGGCGGTCGCCCGCGCCGTGCGCGAAGCCAACCAGCCGCTCATCGTGATCGTGCCACGCGGCTTTGGCCCCTACTTCAAGCCCAGCGGCCCCTACTTTGACGCCTGTGCGGCGGGCAGGCTGCTGATGCTCTCGCCCTTTCCGCAAATCGGCAAAGGCGACCGGCTCACCCGCGAACGCTGTTTCGGCATCAATGCCGTCGCCGCCGCAATCTGCGGCGAAGCCCCCTCGGCAATCCGCTATTGCGGCAGCCAACCCGATTCGGCCCTGGGGCATTAGGCGCATCGCCCACCACCCTCCTTCACCACCAGGAAGCAAATCAATTCGAATTTCTGTAGAAGCAAAAAAATACGCTTGCGCACATTTGATGATGGCGGCAGACTTCGTGTAAGCGCGTGCCGCCGATATCAAGGATCAATGTCTACGAGTCTCCCCGCAGACGGATGTGGCAGATTATATCATAATCGGCTGCTTCCGTACGGTGTTCAGAAGGAAGCCGCTACGGCCGCTACGGAAGCGAAAAGACATTGCGGAAGGGCCACGCTCTCGGTCGCGACAAGCGCGACCCTCCCGGCGCATCGCACAGCTTTCGGTCGCGACAAGCGCGACCCTCCCGGCGCATCGCGCAGCTTTCGGTCGCGACAAGCGCGACCACCCTCCCGACGCATCGCACAGCTTTCGGTCGCGACAAGCGCGACCCTCCCGGCGCATCGCACAGCCCCGCGCCGGGGGCGGCGCGGGTACTTCGCGTGCCGAGCCGTACGTGGTGAGCCGTACGTGCCAAGCCGGGGAACAGGCCTTGCGGGGATCAGGCCTTGGCAACCCTGATCTTCGCGGCGTGGCCGTTAAGGTCGCAAGAGGCGGCATCGGGGCATGCGGCGAACGAGAGCGCCGTCGCAAGCGTCTCGGCCTTCACGTAGTCGGCGTACGCCGTGAGCGCGGCCCGGAGGTCGGCATCGACCTCGGCGGTGACGGCGATGCGCTGCGTGACCTCGAAGTCCGCCTCCTTGCGCATCGCCTGCACGTGGCTGACGAACTCGCGCGCCAGGCCCTCGGCGACGAGCGCGGGGGTGAGCGCCGTTTCGAGCCCCACCACGATGGCGCCTTCGGAGGCGACGACCATGCCGGCCTTCGGCCTGCGCGTGACAAGCACGTCCTCGTCCGTCAGCTCGAAGCCCTCCACGGTCGCGGAGCCGTTGAACGCCTTCAGCGCGGCGATGCCGGCGGCGACGGCCTTCATCTTCGGTCCGCACTTCCTGCCGAGCGTCTTGAAGTTCGCCTTGTAGCTCACGTCGCAAAGCGCGGTTTCGTCGGCGATGTAGGCTATCTCCTTGATGTTGAGCTCGTCGAGGATGAGGTCGTCGAGGTGCGTGCCGGCGCCGGCGACGAGAATCTTCGCGAGCGGCTGGCGCACCTTGAGGTCGTTGTCCACGCGCAGCTGGCGGCCGAGCTTGACGATGGTCTGCACGGCGGCCATCTCGCGTTCGAGGGCGAGGTCGCGCGCGCCGGCGCGGGCCGTCGGGAAGTCGCAGAGGTGGACGCTCTCGGGATCGTCCTTGCCCTTCAGGTTGCGGTAGATCGTCTCGGAGATGAACGGCGTGAACGGCGCCGCGACCTTCGAGAGCTGCACGAGCACGTAGCGGAGCGTGCGGTAGGCGTGGAGCTTGTCCCCGTCGTTCTGGCTCTTCCAGAAGCGGCGGCGGCTGCGGCGGATGTACCAGTTCGTCAGGTCCTCGATGAACGCGACGAACGGGCGCACCGCGCGCTGGAGGTCATACTCGTCCATCGCGGCCGTGACGTCGGCGATCAGCGTCTCCATCGAGCTGCAGATCCAGCGGTCGAGGACGTTCGGCGAATCGGGCACCACGACCGCCTCGTCGTGGAAGCCGTCCACGTTCGCGTAGGTGACGAAGAAGGAGTAGGCGTTCCACCACGGGATGAGCAGGTCGCGGAGGATCTGCTTGACGCCGTTCTCGGAGAACTTCAGGTTCTCGGCGCGCACGACGGGCGAGTAGATCATGTAGAGGCGGATCGCGTCCGCGCCGTACGTGTCGAGCATGAGCGTCGGGTCGGGGTAGTTCTTCAGGCGCTTCGACATCTTCTTGCCGTCCTCGGCGAGGACGAGGCCGTTGACGACGACGTTCCGGTACGGGCTCTTCCCGAAGAGCATCGTGCCGAGGAGCATGAGCGTGTAGAACCAGCCGCGCGTCTGGTCAAGGCCCTCGGCGATGAAGTCGGCGGGGAAGAAGGATGCGACGGACGGGGAGAGACCTTCCCGCTCCCCTCCAGCGGAAGAATTTTCCCCCATGTAGTGCTGCTGCGCATAGGGCATGGACCCGCTTTCAAACCAGCAGTCGAGCACTTCGGGCGTGCGGTGGTAGGTCTTGCCGTCCTTCCTGATGACGACCTTGTCGACGAAGTGCTTGTGGAGGTCGGTGACGCGCACGCCGCTCAGGTCTTCGAGTTCCTGGATGGACCCGATGCAGATCATGTCGTTCGGATCGTCGTCGTTGATCCACACGGGGATGCAGCTTCCCCAGAAGCGGTTGCGGGAAATGTTCCAGTCGCGCGCGTCCTTGAGCCAGTTGCCGAAGCGCTTGTCGCCCACGTAGGCGGGCGTCCAGTGGACGCCGTTGTTGTTCGCGACGAGCTGGTCGTGCAGGTCCTCCACCTTCACGTACCAGGCGTCGATCGCGCGGTAGATGAGCGGTGTGTCGGTACGGTCGCAGAACGGGTAGGAGTGGGTGATCGTCGCCTGGTGGACGAGCCGGCCCTCGGCCTTCAGGCGCTTGATGATGTCCTTGTCGCAGTCCTTGCAGAAGCGGCCCGCGTACTCGGGCACCTGGTCGGTGAAGTTGCAGCTCGTGTCAAGGGGGTCGACGAGCGCGTGCATCCCCGCCTCCTGGCAGACGCGGAAGTCGTCCTCGCCGTAGGCGGGGGCGATGTGGACGAGGCCCGTGCCGTCGTCGGTCGTGACGTAGCCGTCGTTCAGGACGCGGAACGCGCCCTCGGCCTTTCTGTCCGCAAAATACGGGAAAATCGGCTCGTAGGACGTCCCCTTCAGCGCGGAGCCCTTGAAGGCGGCGACGCGCTCGTACTGCTCGGCCTTCCTGAAGATGTGCGGCAGGCGGGCCTCCGCCATCACGTAGACGGGGCGCGCGTCGTCCGTGAGGTCGCGCACCGCCACGTAGTCGATGTCCGCGCCCGCGCAGATCATCAGGTTCTCGGGGAGCGTCCAGGGCGTCGTCGTCCAGATGAGGAGGTAGACCGTCGGCTCCTGCGCGAGCAGGTCCTTGAGCGCATCGCTCGGGCGCTCGACCTTCACGCGCACGGTGACGGTTGGATCCTGCACGTCCTTGTAGTTCGAACCTGCCTCGAAGTTCGAGAGCGGCGTCGAAAGCTTCCAGGAATACGGCATGATGCGGTGCGAGCGGTAGACGCGGCCCTGGTTCCAAAGCTGCTTGAAGACCCACCAGATCGTTTCCATGAAGTCGGGGTTCATGGTCTTGTAGTCGTGGTCGAAGTCGACCCAGCGGCCCATGCGCGTGACGGTCTTGCGCCACTCCGAGACGTACTTCAGCACCATCGAACGGCACTGCTCGTTGAACTTGTCCACGCCGAGGGCCTTGATCTCGGGCGTCCCCGAGACGCCGAGCGCGTCCTGCGCGAGCGCCTCGATGGGGAGGCCGTGCGTGTCCCAGCCGAAGCGGCGCTCCACGTACTTGCCGCGCATGGTCTGGTAGCGCGGCACGATGTCCTTGATGGTGCCGGCGAGAAGGTGGCCGTAGTGCGGCAGCCCCGTCGCGAACGGAGGCCCGTCGTAGAACGTATAGCGGTCCTTGCCCCGATTACGGTCGAGGGACTTCCTGAACACATCGGCCTCGGCCCAATACTTGAGCACGTCCTCCTCCATCCGAGGGAACTGGACCTTGTTCGATACCGGCTTGAACATCTCGCGCTGCTCCAATCGATTTACAAAAAACGGCGAGTAGTATAGCATAAGAAAGGCGGCCCGCCAATTGCATTGAGCGGGCCGCCCGTCGTGTATCCCGCACGGCGCCTAGCGGAATTCAACCTCCGCGGGCTTCAGGCCCTTGACGGCGGCCTTCAGCACGATGGGGCCGGATGCGCCCTTGTCGCGCCGCACCACGGCGACGGCCTTGCCGAAGTAGAGCGGATGCGAATCGACCTTCGTGAACGGCTCGTGGGCACGCGGATCGGCGTTGCCGACGGCGAGGATCTTCCCCGGGCCGGTCAGCTCGAACGACACGCGGTCCTTCGCCCACGGGTCGCGCGTCCCCTTCGCGTCCACCACGTCGACCTGCACGAAGACGCACGTCTCGCCGTCGTCCGGCAGCGCCGGGGCCTCGGCGGTGAGCTTCACCGCGACGGGCTTTCCGGCCGTGCGCATCACGGCCTCGCCGATCGCCTTCCCCTCCTTGTAGGCGACGGCCTTCAGTTCGCCCGGACGGTAGGGCACGTCGAACCAGCGCAGACGGTAGCGGTCGCACACGTCGTAGTAGGGGTTGAGCCGGAACGCCTCCGCGCAGTCGCTCACGACGACCTCGCGGATGGACGGCCAGGTCCCCTCCCGGAGGTCGTTGAAGACGACGCGCACGAACCGGGCGCGCACCGCCGCGCCGGCGACGGGCTTCTGCTCCGCGCCGAGCGCCTTCTTCGCGAAGTCGCGCCAGGTCTTGCCGTCGTCGGAGACGCGGACCGTCCAGGCGTAGCTGCCGTCCGCCTGCTCGCCCGAGACGAGAACGGTGCGGAACGCGCGCACGTCGCCGAGGTCGACCTGCCACCAGGCGCCCTTCTGGGGCCCGCTCGCGCACCAGCGCGTACCGTTTTCGCCATCGACCGCGTGGGACGGGGCGTTGACCCGCTCGCCGCGCCGCTCGACGCTGCTCGCGTTCACGGGCTTGCCCGCCGCGAGGTTCACGGGGCGCTGCACCACGCCCTTCCGCCGACGGCCGAGCGAGGTTCCGTTCAGGAACAGCTCGGCCTCGTCGCCGTCCGTATAGACGTAGACGGGGACGGTGGCGGGCGCGTCGGCCTTGGACGCGGGATCGGGCCAGTTCCAGTGCGGGGTGATCTGGACCGTGTGGTCCTTCTTGTTCCAGTGCGAACGGTAGATCCAGTAGCGTGCCTTCGGAAGGCCCATCAGGTCCGCAATGCCGAAGTAGGAACTGCGCGCGAGTTCGCCCTTCTTGAGGTCCTTCATCATCGGGAACTGCTTGTCCTGCACGTAGGGCGTCGGCTCGCCGAGGTAGTCGATGCCCGTCCAGACGAACTCGCCCGCGCAGTAGCGGTCCTCCTCCATGCGCGCGAACTCGACGTCCGGGATGTCGCTCCACGGCGCGGCATTGTGCTCGTAGGAGCCCACCTCGCGCCGCGCGACGGCGTAGTCCGTCTTCGACGAAGCCGGCGGCTGCTCGAAGAAGCCGCTACTGCTGAGCGCGCTCGCGCTCTCGGAGTAGACGACGGGCTTGTCGGGGTGGCGCTCCTTGACCTTGCGGTACTGCGCGCCGTAGTTCCAGCCCGTCAGGTCCAGCTCCGCGAACATGCCCGTGTCGACGGCCACGCCGTGGCAGCAGCCGATGCCGACGGGGCGCGTCGGGTCAATCTCGCGGATCGCGGTGCGGAAGAGGCGGAAGCGTTCGGCGCTCATGCCGTCCTGGACCTTCGGGTCCTTTCCGTGCCAACCCCAGCCGTTCGGCGTGATCTCGTTGCCGATCGACCACACGACGACGCTCGGGTGGTTGCGGTCGCGGCGCGCGAACGCGCGCAGGTTCTCCGCCACGTAGTCCTCCAGGTTCTCGTCCTTCCGACGGCCGCTCGTGCCGTCCCACTTGTCGAAGCATTCGTTCCAGACGACGATGCCAAGCTCGTCGCAGAGGTCCAGCACCTGCGGGTCGCAGGCGTTGTGGCTCGTGCGGAGGGCGTTCGCGCCCATGTCCTTCATGACCATCAGCTGGCGGCGCATGACGCTGCGGTTGAAGGCCATGCCAAGGGGACCCATGTCCGAATGGAGGTCGACGCCGTTGAGCTGCACGCGCCGTCCGTTCAGGTGGAAGCCGTCGTCCGCCGTGAACTCCGCCGTGCGGATGCCGAAGCGCACCGTCTCGGCGTCCAGCGTCCCCTTCACCCGCACGCCGATCTTCGCCGTGTAGAGCGCGGGGTTCTCGACGTCCCAGAGGTGCGGGTTCGCCACCTCCAGGTCGAAGACGAACGCGGCCCGGCCCTTCGCCTCGATCCGCTTCGCTCCGCCCGCCTTCGCGTCCGCGCCTTCGAGGCACACGCCCGCATCCACCGAAACGGCCCTGTCGAGGCGGTTCGTGACCTCAAACGCCACGCGCACGCTCGCGCTTTCCCGCGCGACGCCCGGCGTCGTCACGAACGCCGTCCCCGGGGCGACGTGGACCGCCGGCGCCGCGACGAGCCGCACGGCCCGGTAGATGCCCGCGCCCGGATACCAACGCGAATGGTGGTCGCGCGTGTCGGCGCGCACGGCGAGGACGTTCTCCCCTTCCCGCACGAACGGCGCCACGTCCACGCGGAAGCCCATGTAGCCGTAGTTCCACCCACCCGCGTAGGAGCCGTTCACGTAGACCTCCGGACGCGCCATCACGCCGTCGAATTCCAGCCAGAGCGCGCCGCCCGCCTGCACGTCGCGGGCCGTCTCCGCCGCGACCGCGAATGTGCGGCGGTACCAGCCCACGCCGCGCCAGGGCAGCTTGCCCGAACCGCCGTAGGTCTCCGGGTCGAACGGCCCCGAGATCGCCCAGTCGTGCGGCACCTCGACCGTCTGCCACGCCGCGTCGTCGAAGTCCGCCGCAGCCGCCTTGAGCGTGCCGCCTGCATCCTTCGTGAACCGCCAGCCGTCGCCGCAGAGAGACGTCGTCCGCCGTGCGTTCTCCGTCTCGTTGCATCCCGTCAGCGCCGCAGCCGCCACCAGGCCGACCGCCGCGCAGAATGATCTCATCCGCATACGTTTCTCACCTTTCCGTTCCGTTGTTTCAAAAGACTCAACCGCGCCAGGGCCAATGGCCCGTCTCCTGTAGGATCATGACAACCAGATAGCCGATGAAGAGCCCCCCCCAGAGGACGCCCTCCCAGCGGACGATCCGGCCGGGTTCGGCCGGTCGGCGCCAGTTGAAGCCGAAGACGAAGAGCAGCGCCGACGCGACGAACATCGCCGGCAGGTCCCGCGACACGATGTAGTGGCTGTAGCCGCCGAACGGCGAGACCGTTCCCGCCACCCCCACCACGGCGAGGGTGTTGAAGAGGTTCGACCCCACGATGTTGCCGATGACGAACTCGTGTTCGCCGCGCCGCGCGGAGGCGAGCGCGCTCGCAAGTTCCGGCAGCGACGTGCCCGCCGCGACGATGGTGAGCCCGATCAGGAGCGGCGAGACGCCCAGCACGTCGCGCGCGAAGTCCACGCATCCCCACACGAGGACGTGCGACGAGGCAACGAGCAGCCCCAACCCGGCGACGAGCAGCGCGAAGTCGCCCCACCGCACGCGCGGACGCGCCACGGGCGCCTCCGTCCCGGCGGCGTCCGCCGGCTTCTGCCCCTTCACCTGGTCGAACCAGCAGTAGAGCGGCATGATCAGGAGAAAGGCGACCAGCAGCATGACGCCGTTCACGCGCTCGAAGGCCATGTCCCGCACGAGGAAATAGGAAAGCGCCGTCACGCCCAGCAGAAGCGGCACGCCGCAGAACGAGACGGACGGCTTCACGACGATGGGCGAGATGAACGCCGTCACGCCCAGGATGATCCCCAGGTTGAACGTACACGACCCATAGGCGTTGCCGAGGGAGAGGTTGGACTGGTCGGAGAGGGCCGACAGCACCGAGACCGCCAGCTCCGGCGCGCTCGTTCCGAACCCGATGATGACCATGCCCACGATGAGCGGCGAGACGCCGAACGCCCGCGCGAGGCGCGCCGCCGCCTCGACGAACCGGTCCGCGCTCCAGGAGAGCGCGACGAGCCCGCCCACGATGAACGCGAGCGACAGCCAAACAGAAATGTCACGGTTGATGCTGAGGTCGAACATGTCAGACCTTCTTTGTCTGGATGGAATGCGTGAGGGCCGCGTCGAGGGCCGGGAGTTTGGCGTGCTGGACGAGCTTGAACGGCAGCTGCAGACCGAGCGGCCGCAGGAAACGCATCATGCGGCCCGACCGCACGTGGACCTCGCCCGGCACGCGCCCCCAGGCGACCACCGCGTCCAGCAGCCGCTGCGCGTGCCCCTCCCACAGGCGCTTCAATCCATTCTCCTTGCCGTCCACCGACAGTTTCTCCCAGACCATCCGCTCGCCCGTCGCCACGTTCACCGCCGCGAGCAGGTAGAGGAAGCGCGGACGCGGCTCCTGCGTATGGTAGGCGGGCACCAGCACGAAATCAATTTCCCAGACCTCCTTCGGGAAGACGGGCAGTTCCTTCGCCTTCGTACACACGCGCCGCGACAGCACGACCTGTTCGGTCTGCTGGACGGCCTCCCCCGGCAGCAGGAACGGCCCGTCCACCCACACGCCGTCCACCACCTCCTTGCGCGCGAACATCGCCTTCTTGTCCATGTACGCGAGCGGAAGGTCCGGATTCTCCTCCATCCGCAGCAGCAGGCCATAGCACTCCAACAGGAGCGGTGCCAGCACCTTCCGCTCGTCCGGGGAGGGCGGCAACGGCACGTATCCGGGTTCGTAGGAGAAGAGCTCCACGTCGCCGTTCTTCAGCCCCACCGCTTCGTAGTGGCGGAAGTCGACCGGACCCGTCTCCACGCCGAAGTCGCGCACCTGCCGCGTGATCATGAAGTCCCGGAACGTCGCGAAACCGGGGAAAAGCAGCAGACGCCCGGCCACGGGCCCCGCGTTCTTCCGCTCGTCCACCGCCGTCACCACAAACGGCTCCGCGCTTGTCTGCGGCACAAGCGCCCAGTTGTGCTTCGCGGCCCGCCCCCAGGGGTTCAGCGCCGCAAGGGCGCGCGTTATCTCGTATGGATCCGTCTTGTCCATCTTTTTCATCGCCCGCCATTATACCATAGATTCGTGGGGGATGAGAGACAACGCCCCAGACTCCGGGGGAGTCCAGGGCGTCGTCGCGGTCACAGCCAATGCGATGAACCCGAACTAGGCGCGCGGATTGTTGTGGTAGACCGTGTGGAGCAGGTGGTGCGCCTTCTCCGAGCCGGGCTCGCCAAGGAACTCCTCGTAGAGCTTCTTGATGTCGGGGTTCTCGTGCGAGAGGCGGCAGGGCTTGCCGGCGTCCTCCGCGTAGAGGCCCTCCATGCGGCGCTCCAGCGTGCCCTTGCGGTCCTCGCGGATGTAGGGCTGGCCGCCGCCGTTGATGCAGCCGCCGGGGCAGGCCATGATCTCGATGGCCTGGAAGCGGTTGCGGTCGGCGCGCACCATGTCGAGCACCTTGCGGGCGTTTCCGAGGCCGGAGGCGATGGCGACGTTCACCGTCATGCCGGGGGCGACCTCCACCTTCGCCTCCTTCACGCCGTCAAGACCGCGCACCGCGCGGAAGTTGATCGCGTCGCCGGCGAGGTTCTCGCCCGTGAGCATCGTGTGGACGCTACGGAGGGCCGCCTCCAGCACGCCGCCCGTCACGCCGAAGATGACGCCGGCGCCGGTGGACTCGCCGAGCGGGCTGTCGTACGCCTCGTCTTCGAGGTTCGCGAGGTTGACGCCGGCCTCGTGGAGCATCGCGCCGAGCTCGCGCGTCGTGACGACGTAGTCGACGTCCCACACGCCGTTGGGGGCGAACTCGGGGCGCGCGGCCTCGTACTTCTTCGCCTGGCACGGCATGATGGAGACGACCACGAGGTCTTCGGGCTTCACGCCGATCTTCTCGGCGTAATAGGTCTTCGCGATCGCGCCGAACATCTGCTGCGGGCTCTTGCAGCTCGACGGGATGTCGAGGAGGTCCGGGTAGTGGTGCTCGAGGAAGTTGATCCAGCCGGGACAGCAGGAGGTGAGGATCGGCAGGTTCTTCCCGGCCTTTACGCGCTCGACGAGCTCGTGGCCCTCCTCCATGATGGTGAGGTCGGCGGAGAAGTCCGTGTCGAACACCTTGTCGAAGCCGAGGCGGCGGAGGCCTGCGACGAGCTTGCCCGTGACGGGCTCGCCCGGCTTGAAGCCGTATTCCTGGCCGATGGCGACGCGCACGGCGGGGGCGGTCTGCACGATCACGGTCTTCGTGGGGTCGTTGATCGCCTTCCAGACGTCCTTCACGTAGCTCACGCCGACGATCGCGCCGACGGGGCAGACGTTGACGCACTGGCCGCAGAACGTGCAGCTCGAGTCCGCGAGCGGGATCATCGAGGCCGTGCCGACTTTGGCGCCGAAGCCGCGGCCGTTGCCCGTGAGGGCGCCGACGGTCTGCACCTTGTTGCACACCGTCTCGCAGCGGCGGCACATCACGCACTTCGAGAGGTCGCGCATGATGGCGGCGGACTTGTCGACGGGGAACTGGTTCATCTCGCCCCGGAACGGGATCTCGCGCACGCCGAACTCGGCGGCGAGCTTCTGCAGCTCGCACTCCTGGTTCTTCGCGCAGGTGAGGCACGTCTGCGGATGGTCGGAGAGGAGCAGTTCGAGAACGGTGCGGCGCGCCTTGAGGGCGCGGTTCGAATTCGTCCACACCTCCACGCCGTCGCGGGCGAGCGGGGTCGCGCAGGCCGGCACGAGGATCTTGCGCGGGCCGCGGATGCCGGTCGCCTCCACGAGGCAGAGGCGGCAGGAGGCGGGCTTGTTCGCCGTGCCGCACCCGACGTCGGGGCAGTAGCACAGCGTCGGGATATGGACGTTGATCTTGTTCGCCGCGTCGAGAATCGTCGAGCCGGCGGGCACTTCGACCTTGGTGCCGTTGATGATGACGGTTACATTAGCCATAATAAATCCTTTCGAGGGGGGTTCGGGGGAACCGGGGTTCCCCCGTCCTTTGCGGTTTCTTCCCCCGTCCCTTGCGGTCTCACTCCTTGACGATGGCCTTGAACGGACAGGCGGTGATGCACGCGCCGCACTTGATGCACTTCTTCACGTCGATGACGTGCAGCTGCTTGACGGTGCCCGCGATCGCGTTGACCGGGCAGTTGCGGGCGCACTTCGTGCAGCCCTTGCACTTGTCCGTGATCTTGAGCGTGTAGAGCTTCGTGCAGGTGCCGGCGGGGCACTTCTTGTCGCGCACGTGGGCGATGTACTCGTCCCGGAAGTAGCGCAGCGTGGAGAGGATCGGGTTCGGCGCCGTCTGGCCGAGGCCGCAGAGCGCGGTGTCCTTGATCGTGTTGGCGAGGTCCTCGAGCTCCTCCAGCATCTCCTCGGTGCCGTTGCCGTCGCAGATCTTCTCCAGCATCTCCAGCATGCGGCGCGTGCCGATGCGGCAGGGCGTACACTTGCCGCAGCTCTCGTCCTTCGTGAAGCCGAGGTAGAACTTCGCCATCGCGGGCATGCAGTCCTTGTCGGAGAGGACGATCATGCCGCCGGAGCCCATCATCGAGCCGATCTTGCCGAGGTTCATGTAGTCGATCGGCGTGTCGAGGTTCTCGGCCGTGATGCAGCCGCCGGACGGGCCGCCCGTCTGCACCGCCTTGAACGCATGGCCGCCGGAGATGCCGCCGCCGATGTCGTAGATGATCTCGCGCAGGGTCGTGCCCATCGGCACCTCGACGAGGCCGACGTTGTTGACCTGGCCGGCGAGCGCGAACACCTTCGTGCCCGCGTTGCCGCTCACGGTCTTCGTCCAGTTGCCCTTCTCGTCCGTCTCGGTCTTCCAGTTGCCGATCTGGGCGTACCACTTGGCGCCCTTCACGAGGATCACGGGGATCGACGCATACGTCTCCACGTTGTTCACGTTCGTGGAGCAGCCCCAGTAGCCGCCGCCGATGTTGGCGGGGAACGGCGGCTTCGTCGTCGGCTCGCCGCGCTGGCCTTCCATCGAGTGGATGAGGGCCGTCTCCTCGCCGCAGACGAACGCGCCGGCGCCGAGCTTGATCTCGATGTCGAAGCAGAAGTCCGTGCCGAGGATGTTCTTTCCGAGCAGACCGACTTCGCGCGCCTGGTCGATCGCCATCTGCAGGCGGCTCACCGCGAGCGGGTACTCCGCGCGGATGTAGACGAGGCCGTGCTGGGCGCCGATCGCGTACGCGCCGATCGCCATCGCCTCGATGACGCTACTCGGGTCGCCCTCCATGATCGAGCGGTCCATGAACGCGCCCGGGTCGCCCTCGTCGGCGTTGCAGACGATGTACTTCTCGTCGGCCTTCACGCCGGCGGCGATCTTCCACTTGAGGCCGGTGGGGAAGCCCGCGCCGCCGCGCCCGCAGATGCCCGAGTTGAGCACTTCCTGCACGACCTCCTCGGGCGTCATCGAGGTGAGCGCCTTCGCGAGGCCCTGGTAGCCTTCGTTCGCGATGTAGTCTTCCAGCGACTCGGCGTCGATGAGGCCGCAGTTGCGGAGCGCGATGCGGTGCTGCTTCGCGTAGAACGGCATCTTCTCGTAGTCGTGGATCTTCGCCTTGAGCGTGGGCTCCACGTAGAGGAGGCGCTCGACGACCTCGTGGCCGACGATGTGCTTCTGCACGATCTCCTTCGCGTCGTCCGGCGTGACCTGCACGTAGAAGACGTTGTCCGGCATGACCTTGACGATCGGGCCCTGGGCGCAGAAGCCGAAGCAGCCCGTCTGGACGACCTTGACGTCCGCCTCAAGGCCGGCCGCGCGGATCTCGTCGCGCAGGTTCGCCATCAGCGTCTGGGAGGCCGAGGCGTGGCAGCCCGTACCGCCGCAGCAGAGAATGTCCTTCTTCTTCGAGTCGATTTCGCCGTGTGCGACGAGGCGGAGGGCCAGCTTGCCCTTCGCGGCCTCGAATGCGGCGTCGAGATCGGCCTTGCTCGTGATCTTGTTCATGGAAGCGCTCAGCCTTTCGCCTTGTATTCGTTGATGATTTCGACGGCCTTTGCGGGCGTCACCTTGCCGTACACCTGGTCGTTGACCATCATGACGGGCGCGAGTCCGCAGGCGCCGACGCAGCGGAGGGCGCTCACGGAGAACAGGCCGTCCGCCGTCGGATGCGTGTCGGCCTCAATGCCCAGCACGCGCTCGATCTCGCGCAGCACGCCCTCGGACCCCTTCACGTAGCACGCCGTGCCGAGGCAGACGTTGATCACGTACTTGCCCTTCGGCTTCGTGGTGAAGTAGTTGTAGAAGGAGACGACGCCCGACACGGCGCTCTCGGGGATCGCCATCCTCGCGGCCACATGCTGCTGCACCTCGCGCGGCAGATAGCCGAAGATGTGCTGCGCACGATGAAGGATCTGGATAAGGCGCCCGCGCCGCCGTTCATCGGTCAGGTCCAGTTCAAGACCATCGATGAATGCGTCGAGCTCGGCATACTTCCCGGCTACGGCCGGCGAGCAGTTTTCGCACATGTGACGTGTTCCTTTGATTGGTTGGAAATTTGAAGGATGATTATCGCACAAGGCCCGCTTGTTAGGCAACACTAATTTGAACGCGAAGAACACCCGAACGCCCGCGTGGTCGCCCGACGCAGCAGCCAAGCGCTCATCTGGCCGCAGTCGTCGTTGCCGCAGAGGCCATCGGGGGCCGGGCGGTAGAAATCCCTCAGGATGCGGCGGACGATTCTCTCGCCCTTTTCAGGGCGCCCCACCAAGCGGTAGAGCTCCGGCACGTGGTGGCACGGTTCGTTGCCGTGCGAATAGTCGCCGATCAGGCCCGTGATGTCCTGGCCGTAGTGGCGCGGCGCCTGCGGGCAGAGCGTTCCGGCGAAGAAGGCGTCCAGCCGCCGTTCGAAGGCCTCCCGTCCCCCCATCGCGCCGACCAGCCATTCAGGGCGGTGCAGGACGTGCCAAGCATACTGCAGGGCGCTGCCTTCCGTGTAGTCCGGCGTCGCGGCCGCGTCCGCCGGGTCGAAGGGCGTGCGCCAGTTCCCCTTCGTGTCGCGTCCCCGGAAGCAGAGCGTCGCGCGGTCGAAGAGGTTCGTGAAGTTCCAGCTCCGCCGCTCGAAGAACGCCGCGTCCGCGTCCTTGCCGAGCGCGCGGGCGAAGCGGGCCGCCTGGTCGTCGTCATACGAACACTCCAGCGTGCGCGACACGCTCTCGCGTCGCACCACGTCGAACGGGAAATACCCGTATCGGTCGTAGACCGCCCAGTCCGTCCGGCGCGGATAGACCTTCCCCGCGCCGGGACGCGCCTCGTCCGTGAGCGTCGCCCGCACGGCGGCGTAGGCCTTCTCCACATCGAAGCCGCGGAAGCCATGGAGGTAGGCGCCCACGATCACCGGAACCGCGTGGGAGCCGATCATGCAGTTCGTCTCGCGCCCCCACAGCTCCCAGCGCGGCAGATAGCCCCATCGGTCGTAGTGGTCGAGGAGCGACCCGATGAACGCATCCACGAGTTCCGGTACCAGCCGCTCGTAAAGCGGATGGGCGTCCCGGAACGTGTCCCACAGCGAGAACGTCGAATAGCGCGGCGGCTCGTCCACGTCCGAGATCACGTTGGGCTGGATCAGCAGATGGTAGACGCCCGTGAGCGCGGTTTTCCGCTCGTCGGGGTTCAGGCCCGAGACGTCCAGGCGCGCCAGGTACGTCTCCCACTCCGCGCGCGTCTCGGCCACGCGCCGGTCGAAGGGCACGTCGCACTCCGCCGCGAAGTTCCTCCGGGCGCCTTCGACCGAGCGGGACGAGAGCGCGATCCTGACCTCGACGCGCGTGCCGGGCGGGAAGTCGGCGACGAAACGCGGCCCCTTGTCGCCCGCCCGGCGCGGCAGTTCGCGCAGCGCGGTCGGCGCGGGGGCCAGATCCACGACATACCCGATGTCGCGCGGCGCGAAGACCTCCGAATGGTTGAAGCCCTCCAGCCGGTTCGCCGCCACGCGCGCGACGCGGCAGGTGGTCGTCAGGAGCGGCAGATACTCCTTCTGCCGGTAGAGTCCGTAGGGGAAGTCGAAGAAGAGGCCGCACGGCTTCCCCGCCGGGAAGGAAATGCGATAGTGGGCCAGACGGCGCCCAGCGGCGACCTCGACGCGCGTCCCGTCCGCAAGCCGCACGTCGTAGAGGCCCAGCCTCGCCTTTTCGTCGCGCTTGTCGAAGGGCGCCGCGACGTCCGCCGGCACGGGCGGCAGCCCCCCCGTGAACGGCAGGAAGGCGACATCGCCAAGACCGGCCTGTCCGGTTCCGTTGAGATGCGTCTGCGAGAACCGCCGGATGACCCGGTCGTCCCCGGCATAGCCCGAACAGTAGCGCCAGCTCCCGTTGCCCGTGTCGGGCGAGGGCTGGACAAGGCCAAAGGGACGGCACGGCCCCGGGAACGCATGTCCCGTCCCGACCGTCCCGATCATCGGATCGACCGCATCGGCCAGGTCGCCCCGCCCGCCCGACGCGGCGGCGGCCGCCGCCAGAAGCCCCCACCCAATCAGAGATCTCAGAACCATAGCGAGAATCAGTTCTCGGGATCGTCGATGCGCGACACCGACCAGAAATCGGCCACGGGGATCTTCCGCTCCGGCCCGCCGCCCGCGCGCTTCAACGTCAGCGTCCAGGCCCCCCAGACGCCGGCGTTCCCCGCCCTCCGGGGCGAGGCGGCCAGCGACAGGCTCCAGCCTGGCTGTTTGTTGATCGTGGCGAAATCCAGCGTCTCCGCGCGCGACGTCCCCGCGAGGCGCCCCTTGGCCAGCACCAGCGGGCCGCGCATGATCTGCGCGGCCGCCGTGCGGCGGACCAGGCCCTTCATCTCCGGCGTGTTGTAGCACATGAACCGCTTCGTATACCCTTCCGGCTTGCGCGTGTCGAGGTCCGTCACGGTGTCGATGTCCTCAACGTCCGGCGCTTCGGACCAGACGACGCGCGGCGGCATCGCCAACAGCACCTTGAACGTCCGCTCGCCCTTCGGCACAGCGATCTCCACGCGGCCCGAGGCGGGGCGGAGCGTTTCCCCGTCAACCGCCAGCCCCGCCGCCCAATACGGCACCCGGAGGCGCAGACGCCCCGCCCGCGCCGCGACCAGGCGGAGGCGGAAACTCTCGGAGGCGGGATAGTTGCCACGCAGCTCGATGCGGGCGTCCGGAAGCTCGATGTCCGCGTCGGAATAGAGGTTGACGTCCCAGCAGCCGTCCCGCGACACATCCGCCACCGTCTCCGCCCAGTCGTAGAACGTGCGGAGCATGTTGTCCGGGCAGCACTGGTGGAGCGTCATGCCCGTCTGGGGCGGCGCGCTCACATGGCGCGTCCCATGCGAGCGGACAATGTGCGCCCCCCAGGCCCCGTCGTACGAGACGCCCGCCAGAAAGGCGTTGTAGAACGCCTCCTCGATGCGGTCAAGGTACTTCGTCTCGCCCGTCAGCCGCCAGAGCTCGCGGTTGAGGCGGATCCAGTGCGTGACGTCGCAGAGTTCGGTCATGCCGTTCACATGGTGTTTCGCGTAGAGGAAGTGGTCGAAGTAGCCCGCCGCGCGCATGGGGTTGAGCTCTTCCCGGTCGAGGTGCCCCCAGAACGCCTCCACGGCCCGGAGCGCGCGGGCGTTCCCCGTCGCGCGGTGGTAGTCCGCCACGCCCTCGAAGTAGCTCATCATCTCGTAGGCCTTCGCGAGGTGCATGGGCTTGCGGAACCAGGAGACGACGGGACGGTCCGACAGGGCGTCGTGGACGAGGTTGACGTCCGGCTTCGGCTCTTCGCGCACGTCCGTCACGCGGACGATGAAGTCGGCCAGCTCGCGGTACTGCGCCTTCGGGACGAGCCGGTTCAGTTCCAGGAGCGGACGGAGAATCGACATCGACGAGATCCCGGCCCACGACCCCGTCTGGTCGATCGTGACGTCCAGCCGCTTCAACTGCGCGACCAGATGGTCCGCCATCTTCTCGGCGGCCTTGAGGCATGCCGCATCGCCGGTCGTCCGGTGAAGTTCGACCAAGGCCCAAAGCGTGTACTTCTGACCCCAGATGTTGTGGCACCAATGCTTCTCGTAGTCGGGCGACGTCGGGTTCTGGCGCAGGAAGTCCTGCTTCCGATACGTGGAGAGGTAACCGTCCGGCTTCTGGTACGCCACGATGAACCGACGCGCCTTGTCCCGGCACCAGGCCGCCAGCCGCGCATCCTGCGTGTAGCGGATCGCCCCGGCGTAGCAGAGCATCGTCTTGCCCCAGTACTCGCCCTGCCAGCCGACATGGCCGTCCGCGTCGTCCCAGTGCGTCGCGAAGGCCCGCTCGGCCTCGTCGTAGACCGCCCCCTGCGCATGGTCGGAGAAGACGCGTGCGTTCAACGAGGATTCCAGTAGTTCGCCGGGACGCCCCAGGAGCCGGACACGTCCCAGTTCGACGGGCGTCAAGGCATCGCCCCACAGTGTACAGGCCCCCGCAAACGCCATCACCGCCATCATGCCATGTTTCATGTCCATCGTCCCGTTCCTCCTCACTTGATGATCAGGGCCAGCCCCCTGCGTGGTTTTAGTATAACCGCATGCACGCTCCGATGAACCCGGACCGTTTCGGGGAGGTCAAAGGCCATGCGTGCAAATTGTGCGTCGGAGATGCCCTCCCCGTCGCCCGTCACCTCCAGCACCGTAACCGGCACAGCGAGCCGTCCCGTCAGGCGGATCGTGGGCGTGACGTTTTCGGCATCCTCCAGCTTTCGGCACGCGACGAGCGCGAAAGGGAACGTCGCTTCCGACGTCGCCCGCACCTCGATGACCGTCTGCCCTCGGGGGCGGAACATCCCCTTCACGCGGACGCCCGAATTGGTCCCGGCGAAGACCAGCCTGTTCTCACCCGCCCCGGATGAATAGCAGACATCCAACTGCTCGTTGACGGTGAGCGCCGCGTTCGAAACGACAAGGCTTCCATTGGAGCCGTTGTCGCCGACGATGACCCGTTTGAGCGTTGCCGACGCCCCTCCCGAGAACGTCGCGCACGATCCGTCCGCCTCGGCCGTCGTGCCGATCACGAGATAATGCGCCGGCGCGAAGACCGTCGCATCATCGACCGTCAGTGTACAGCGCGGGGCCGCGTAACCGATCGTGATGCGGGGGTTCTGTTTTCCCGCCCCCAGAACGACCTCCGCCCTGTTCGTGACGGAAACGGCACTCTCCGCCGCGCTCGCGTTCCTCCCCACCAGGATGGCCAGATTCGTCGCGTTCACCACGCCGCCGTTGGCGACGGTGAAGACGCTTGCATGTCCTCCCAGGCCCACGACGCCGACGGCGTTCGCCTCGTCCACGCAATTTGTCATGTCGAGGCATCCCTCGATCCGCAGAACGTTGCCCGCCGCCGTCGCGGAACGTCCCAGGTTGAAGCGGAACCCCTTCGCGCCATCGGCGACGAGACGCCCGCCCCTGAGCACCGCTATTTCGTTGCCACAGGCGGCGTAGCCCGCTCCCGTGGCGTCATCTTTTCCATACCCCGCTTCGACCACACCGTTGTCCTGAATGACGAGGCAACCGCCGTCTCCAATCTCGACACGGTTCTCCACGGCCTTCCTGACGCCCAGGCGCAGGTTCCGGACGGTCAACTGGCTTTCCCCATCCATGACGCGGACGCAATTCCCCGAAACGGACGACAGGACCGGATCGCCGCTTCCCCGGTCATACCCGACATACAGGTTTGCGGTCGACAGCCTTCCCCCCGTTATGACCTCAAGGAAATTACCGTCGGACGCCTTTCCCAGATACAGGGTGTTTCGGGGAATCTCCACCGACGCGCCGCCATTGACGCGAAGGACATTCCCCTCGCTTGAACGCCACTTCGTCGCCACATAGTCGTTGTACTGAAGCCCTCCGACTTCCACATCGTTGGATATGCTGCCCACCGCTCCGTCGGCAAAGGTGACGACATTGCTCGGCTGCATCCATCCGAGCCTGAACGGATCGTTTTCCGCCAGCACATAGCGGCTTCCCCGTCCCGTAACGGTCAGGGAATTCTCCTTCCCCGCATCGTTGTACCAATACGTGCCAAGCGCAATCTGCCCGACGAGCGTTCCCCCGTTCCGAACGAGAATGGCGTTGCCTCCCGTGTTCTGACCGATGGCGATGTACCGGTTGTTTCCCGTGCCACGCGCGCCGCGAAAGACGGCATCGGAGCCGTCGACGACCAGGGTGACGTTCTTGTCCTGCTGATCGCCCAGGAAAACGCGCTCGGGGGCCAGCGCATCGGGGTCGATGCCGAACGTTCCGCTCCGAAGCGTCAACACCGTGCCGATTCCGCCAAGAGTAAAGCGGGAAGACAGGTAACAGGTCTTCCCAGCCCCGAGATCCAGCGTATTGTCCTTTGTGATCGACATCCGATAAAACGTGCAGGAAGAGGCTCCGAGGCCGAGCGCATTCGGAAGCGTCACATTCAGCGTCGCCGTTTCGGTCTCGCCGGGTAGCGTGCCGCCCCAGTTGGCCGCGTCGTCCAAGTTGCCATTGCCCGCGCCACCCGTCCATGTCGAACCTGCAAGGACCGAAAGGATTCCGGCGCACGCCCACCCACTCATCAGCGGTTTGATCTTCATCGTCTGCTCCAATCTCATGGTTCCCGGTCAACGCCACATCCGCCCGCCGGACTGCGGCACCACGCCCTCGGAGTCCCGCACGGGGTAGGGCCCGCGCCCGACGTCGGACGGCGTGTAGTTGAGTGGCCATCCCTCCGATGGCTGTTCGAAGAAGGTTTCGCGGATCGCCTCGTACAGCCCGAAGCCAAATTCAGCGTTCGGCTCGGCATAACTCCCCTCCCCCCACTCGTTGAGGGGCGCAAGGCAGAACCGGCGCACGCCGGTCTTCTCGCCAAAGCACTTCGCCGCCTCGCAGAGTTCACGGAACCGCGCCACGTCCTTCCCCTCGAACGCTCGGCCGTCGTTCCACGGATGGTCGTCCCATCCCGTTGACAGGTTTGGCAGGTGGCGAATGTCCGGCACACCGCACAACGCTTCCCAATGGTGCGCGCTGGAGGCCACCACGTCGGCGTAGGCGCCCCGTTTCCCGACCAGCCGCCGTCCGCCCGTTCCCAGATAGTGGTACTGCGTCGTTTCGTCAATTCCCTGTTCGCAACGGCGTCGCTGCGTCGCCACGGCCTTGTCGGCGTCACCGTCCTCGTTGTTCATCGCCTGGAAAAAGATGCCCTTATAGCCCGCGGCGCGGGCCTTCGCCCGGGCCTTTTCCAGCAACCGCCGGCATCCCCCCGTGCCGCCATTGTCACGATCAAGATGATCGGGATTCCAGATGCTCACGCAGGGCATACCATTCACCTGCATGTACTCCGGCATACTGAAGCACTGGTCGATCCAATAGTCGACCAATCCGTCCCACACCTCTTCACGGCAGGTTCCAGGTTTTGTGTGGTTACACCAGAGAAGCGCCCACTTGATGTACTGGCGAAAGCGGGCCTTGGCAAACGCCCGTTCGAAGTAGTCGGGCGAACGTCCGCCCTTCCGTCCGTACCAGTCGACGAGGAAGAAGGAGATTCCGTTCTCCACGGCCCATTTGATTTGCCAGTCCAACACCTCGGGGTTCAGGTTGTCGTACCAACCAAGCGCGGGCTTCCGCTTCGGGTCCACGCGCCAGATCTTCATCCAGTGTTCCGGACGCACCCAGTCCTGGAAGTAGAACGCGCCGATCTCGTAGCGTCCCGCCACAAGCGGCTTCGGTTGGGGGATGTAGCCTTCGGCGCGGGGCAGGCCGAGGGATGGCCCAACCGTGACCGGCACGTCGATTTCCACCCGGGGGATGTCCCCGCCCGAAAACGCCGCATGCAGCGTGAAGGTGGTGACCCGATCCGCCTTGAGTGCAATCCGATGAAGCGCGGATCCCCAGCCAGGCAGCTCGACGACGGTTCCGGCGCGGTCGGAATCGACGAGAACGACGCCAGTCGGGAGGCCCGCCACGTCGCACCGCGCGCCCTTCACCGCGCGCGTCCCCGGATTGAACAGCCCGATCTCGACCGGGAAGGCCCGCCCAACGCGGTTGAACGCAAGCGGCACCTCGGTCGCCGAGAGGCACAGTTCCCCCGGAATGTCCGGCCGCGTGTCCGTGAAGACAAGATCCCGAATCTCCACCGTCTTACCCGTGTGCGCATCCCGCACGGCGAACCGGCGGATGGGACCGTGCCAGTTCCTGCGTTCCGACTCCGACCAATGGTTGCCGCCGAAACTCGTGCAGCGCGCGCCGTCGAAGTAGTAGCGCCGCGCCTTTCCATCCCCGATGAGGTGGAAATGGCGAACGGCACGCCCCTCTCCGCACGCATCGCCACTCCATTCGACCGTCGCCCAGCTGGTCCGCCCGCGCGGACCGCAAGTGAACGCAACCCCGCCCGTTGGCCTGGCCAAGCCGATGGGCTGTTGGTCCATGTTCGGTTCGGCCCGAACCATCCACGCGCCGACAAGGCACGCAGAACCGAGAAAAAGCGAAAGCACCTTCATTTCTCCATCCTCTTCATTGTTTTCCCATGCGGTTTCCAGTATACCTCAGAAATCGAACTTCGGATCATTCCCGCCGGACAAAGTGGCATAGTCCACTTTTCGCCCATACGAGGATTGTGGTATCATGGTGGACATGAAAACGAAACCGCCCTCCGTGACCATTGCAGACGACATCCGCAGGAAGATTCTCGCGGGCGCCTACAGGCAGGGCAGACTCCCGTCCGAACGGGCGTTGATCCGCTCATACGGCATTTCAAGAAGCACGGCCGCCAAGGCGCTCTCGTTCCTGGAGGGAGAAGGACTGATCGTCCGGCGGCATGGATCCGGTGCATTCGTGAAGCCATGCGTCGAGACAACCGAGGGCACCTACGTCTCGATCCTGATTGCCGACATGGATGTACGGGAGTTCTTCTCCGGAATCTGTGGTGCGATCGCCGACCGCGCACGCTCCTACCAGCTCAACCTCGCCTGGGGAACCACACGGGAATTCAACGAACTTGCCCGCAGCGGTTCCATCGACGACTACGTGGCCAGATGCCGCGCCGAAAGCATCCGAGGCGTCTTCTTCGTGCCACAGGACGCGATGGGCGCCAAGGGCGTCGAACGCCGGAACCGGGAAATCGCCGAATCCCTCCGGGCGAACGGCATCACCGTCGTCCTCATCGACCGGGACATCGTTCCCTTTCCCCAGCGCAGTACGTTCGACCTGGTCGGCATCGACAACGTGCAGGCCGGCTACGACCAGGCCAAGCACCTCATCGGCTGCGGCTGCCGGCGCATCGTGTACGTCAGCCACGAAAAGCAGGTCTGGACCGTCGATGCACGCTTCAGCGGACTGCGCAATGCGCTCGAAGAGCACGGCCTGCCAACCGACGGTCCACTGCTCTTCCGAGGCAACCCCATAGACCCCGGCTTCGTCCAGGACGTCATGCGTGAACACCCCGACGGCATTGCCTTCATCCACGACGACATGGCCATCGACTTCATGGGCACGTACTTCCGGCGTTACAGGCGGAAGATCCGCTACATCGGGCTCGACGACATTCCCCCAGCCCGCCGCATGGGCATCTCCTCGCTTCGACAGCCCGCCCCCTTCATCGGCGAGGAGGCCGCGCGCCTGATGGCCCTTCGCCTCTCCCACGACACCCTGCCGCCCCGCCAGGTCCTCTTCTCGGCTGGACTCATGCCCCGCGCCTCATCCCGATCCTGACGGCTCACTCCGCCGTGCGCGTCAGCACGTTGCCGCGCACGACGACGCCCCGCGCCGCCTCGGCGGATTCGACCTTGGGCAGCACGTTCACGCCCGGCGCACACCGATAGCGGTTGCCTTCGATGAACACGTCCTCGACGTGCCCGAGGCGGAAGCCGCCCGTGGCCGGGCGAACCGGACGCCGCCCGGTCAACACGATGTCGTTGTCGCGGAAGATGACGTTGCGCCCGAGGTTGAGCTGCAGCAGGAGACCGGCGGAATCGACGAACGTGCAGTTCTCGATGAGGATGTCGGAGAAGAAGCCCCGGTCGAATCCCGCCGGCAGTTCCGTCGTGAAGAGACGCTTCGACCCCAGCGGGGCCGGGAAGGAGATGCGCACCAGGAATTCGGGCCAATCGCCCCCCTTCGCCCAGTCTGCGAGCGTCTGGGTGTGTTCGAAGCGGCAGTTGCGCACGACGACATCGTGCGCGCCGCGCCCCTCGCACCAGAGTTCCCGCGCGTGCGCCGACAGGAAGTTCATGCCGCCGCCCGTCCGCAGAAAGGTACAGTCCTCGATCGTGACGTGGCGCGGCTGGACGATCTCGCGGAAATGCGTGTCGGAGACCGTGCAGCCCTTCATGACGACGTAGTCGCTGCGGTAGGTGTTGTCGAAGACGAGGAAGTGTTCCCCGTGCAGCGCGGGCAGCGGCGTGTCGAAGACAAGGTCGTCGCCCTCGACGGCGCGCAGAACGGCCGTCCAGCCCGTCGGCCTGAAGTGCGCGTCGGCCAATTCGATCTCGCTGCCGGGCACGGCGCCGAAATAGGCGTAGCCGCGTTTCTGCGTAATCCGCAGACGGCGCACACCGTGCGGCACGCCGAGCGTGAAGCAGTCGTGCCAATTGAAGCCGTCGTCGTTCTGGAAGGCGATGCGGCAGTCGATGAACTTCGTGTGACCCTTTGAGCGGGCGATGTGGTGGCCGTCCGAGGTACAGGACGTGGGCCGTCCCTTCTTCGGCTCGACGTTGACGCGGACAAGCTGCGTGTATTCCGACGCCCCGTCCACCACGACGCCCATGCCGAAACAACTGAAGATGTCGATGTCCTCCAGCGTAACATGGCGGTTGGAGAAGAGGTTCACGCCGTTCTTCCCGTAGTAGGAGTGGAAGAGGCGGTAGCGCAGCCCCAGGGGGATCCCGTCCACCGTCTTGCGGTTGACGTCCGCACCGAAGTAGACGTCGTAGTTGGGCGAGTAGTACTGGCCCGGTTCCTTGATACCGGGCCAGATGCGGATGCGCGTGGGCGAGAGCCACGCCATCTTCGTCCCGAAGTGCCCCTCGCAGAGGCCGAAGAGCAGACGGTTCGGGCGCTCGCCCGTCAGGCGCGTCCGGTCGGCGTTGACGGGCGTCATCGTCTGGATCGGCATGGGGCGGCCATGCCACGGATGCCCCTGCGGCCAACCCTCCAGCTCGACGTCGAACGACGCCGCGCCGGAAGCCGAAGGATCGGGATTCTTGCCCACGACAACGCCGACGTCGCAGAGCGGATCCGTTTCCCAGTCCCAGTCCATCTTCACGTTCGTGACGAGCGTCCGCACGCAGTTGGAAACGAGAAGGTTGGCGTCGTCGGGCACGCGGTCCGAGTTGGAGAGGTGGCGGCGGGCGGGCCGCCGGAAGACGAGTTCGGCGCCACGCCCGTCCAACGTGAAATCGGCGAGATCCGCCACCACAATGCCACGCGCGGCGTCAAAGCACGCGTACGTGCCGGGGGCCAGTTCAAGGCGGCTCGCCTTCACGGCGCGGCAATGCGCGAGCGCACGGTTGATCGCCGCGCCGTTGTGGCGGTTCGTCGTCGAGAAACCGAAGGCGGCGGCCTTCACGCACGGTCCGCCATGGGGACGGGGACGTTCGATCTCGAACGTCCCGGCGCCCTGGGGGATGCGGACGGGGCGCGCGTCGCCACCCTGGCTGTCCGTAACGGGACGTTCGGCCGCCCCGCCCGCCGAAAGCGCACAGAGCGAGAGCGCCCAGACCATCCCGCACGCAACGCGCATCATCGGGCGAAGCCCAGCACGTCGCGCATGTCGTACTTGCCGGGCTTCCGTCCGACCGCCCAGAGGGCGGCGCGCAGCGCACCCGCCGCAAACGCCTCGCGGCTCTGCGCGCGGTGCGTGATCTCGACGCGCTCCACGTCGCCCGCGAACATGACGGTGTGGTCGCCCACGACGGAGCCGCCGCGCAGCGCGTGGAGGGCGATCTCGCCCGCCGGGCGTTCGCCGACGAGGCCCTTCCGCCCGTAGCACGCCACGTCGTCCAGCTTCACGCCGCGCCCCTCGGCAGCGGCGTGCGCGAGCATGAGGGCCGTCCCCGAGGGGGCGTCCTTCTTGTGGCGGTGGTGCATCTCGACGACTTCGACGTCGTACTGCGGACCCAGCACCGCGGCGGCCTGGCGCACGAGCGCGAGGAGCAGGTTTACGCCGAGCGAGTAGTTGGCGGCCTGGACGACCGGAATCTTCGCCGAGCAGGCATCCACGCGGGCCTGCTCGTCGGGCGTGAGCCCCGTCGTGCCGATGACGTAGGCGAGGCCCTGGGCGGCAGCCTTCTCGACATTCGGCGCCACGGCGGCGTGGAACGAGAAGTCCACCACGGCCTCGGTCTCCTCCGGCCACGTCGTGTCGTAGCCATCCGCGACGTCGATCTGCGCGACGACCGAGAGGGCCGGGTCGGCTCCGGCCAGTTTCACGAGCATCTGCCCCATGCGCCCTGCGGCGCCCAGAATCGCGACCTTCATGCGTGTTGTCCCTTCGTCCCGGCGGTTACGTTACACAAGCCCCAGCGCGGCAAGCGTCGCGCGCATCTGCCCGCGCTTCTCGGGCGTCGTCTCGCAGAGCGGAAGACGGAAGCCGGGGCCGATCTTCTTCATCATCACAAGCGCCTCCTTGACCATGATCGGGTTCGTGTCGATGAAGAGGTCGTGGAAAAGAGGATAGTACTTCAGGTGCAGCGCACGCGCCGCCGCCATGTCCCCGGCGAGGGCCGTGCGCACGAAGTCGCCCATCTCCTTCGGGATGACGTTCGAGGCGACGGAGATGACGCCGGAGGCACCGACGCTGACCATCGGCAGCACAAGGGAGTCGTCGCCGGAGAGGACCGTGAAGTCCGGGCAGCGCGCCTTGATCGCGCTCACGCGCTCGACGCTGCCGGCGGCCTCCTTGATCGCGACGACGTTCGGGTGGCGCGCAAGGCGCTCCACGACGTCGAGCGGGATCTCGCGCCCGCTGCGGCCCGGCACGTTGTAGAGGACAATCGGGAGACCCAGGTCGGCGACCGTCGCGAAGTGGCGGTAGATGCCCTCGGCGTTCGGCTTGTTGTAGTAGGGCGTGACCTGCAGCGAGGCGTCCGCCCCTCCAGCGGCGATGGCCGCGCGCGTGAGGGAGACGGCCTCCGCCGTGGAGTTGGCGCCCGTCCCGGCGACGATCTTCACGCGGCCCGCCGCGAATTCAATCGTCTTCTCGATGACCTTGTGGTGCTCCTCGTGCGAGAGGGTGGGCGACTCGCCGCTTGTTCCGACGGCGCAGATGCCCTCCACGCCGTTTTCGCACTGCCAGTCCACAAACGCCCTCAACGCGCCGTAGTCGACGTTGTCGTTCGCGTCAAACGGCGTCACCATCGCCGTAATCGTACCTTGAAGCTTCAGCATGCCTGTCTCCTTTGAATCGTACGGCTAGTATACCATAAGTGGGGGCCGAGGATTAGCGGAAGAAGCGGTCGCGCTGGCGTTTGAGCCGGGCGAGGAACCCCTTGGGGCGCGACGGCTGGGGCGGCCGGGGGGGCTGGAAGACCTGCTTGCGCGCCGCCGGCGAGAGAGTCCGCAAATGGAGGTCTTCCGCGCTGTCGATGTGCAGGATCTCCGTACACACGTCGCCGACATGGGCGTCGAGCAGTTCGTGGAAGTCGTCGAGCGGGTAGAGGACCCCGCAGTTGATGTGGTAGATGCCGCGCCGGACACTGGGGATGCGCCGCCGTTCCTTCACGCCGAAACCGAACCGGTATACGCGCTCCCGCAGCTTGCAGACCTCGAACCGGTCGAAGCGCGCGTCATCCATCGGCAGGGCCGCGCCCTCCGAGACGAAGAGCGCCCGCATCCCCGGCTCAAGATATCCCCGAAAAACACACATGCGCCACGTGCGCCCGCCGCGCCCCTCGACCGTCACCATCGCATAGCGCTCGTTCGCCTTCGGGACGTCAAAGGAGTCCACGATCTTCACGACACAGGCAAGCGGCAGCCCGACCGGCTTCACGTCGCCGTCGCCGGACCGCAGACGGTCCAGGAGCGCAATCGCCGCCAGTTCCTCCGGCGACTTCTCCGGCTTCTTCGGCTTCTCCGCCTCGCACCCCCTGTCATCTTCCAGACCCACCATGTCCTGTCTCCTTTGCGTAAAACCTTTTCGAGGAAGCCTTCATCTGGTGCCAGAGACGGGAGTCGAACCCGTACGCCCGAAACCGGGCAAGGGATTTTAAGTCCCCTGTGTCTGCCATTTCACCACTCTGGCCGTAGACGAGAAGTATAGCACATCAGGCGTGGTAGTAGGCACAGGAATCGGGCGGACGCACGTTCGTGAGCGTGCCCACGTAGTGCCGGAGCCAGTGCGGCTCGTAGGGATGCGCCGCCGCCGCCTTCTCGTCCAGCTCGATGCCGAGGCCGGGGCGGTCATTCACGTACATGTAGCCGTCCACGAACTTCACGTCCTCGTCGACGACCTCCCTTCGCCACGGCACGTCGTCGAACAGCGTCTCGTGGATGCAGTAGCCGGGCGTGGAGACGCCCAGGGCGAGCGTGACGGCATTCGCGACGGGGCCGCTCGGGTTGTGCGCGCAGAACGGCACGTGGTGCGCGTCGCAGATCGCGGCGATGCCCTTCATTGCCGTGATGCCGCCCGCGTGCGAGGCGTCGGGCTGCAGGTAGTCGCAGCAGTTGAGCTCGATCGCGTCGAGGATCTGCTGCGTCGTGTAGAGGCGTTCGCCGCAGGCGATCGGCACGCGCACGCGCGACCGGACGTCGGCGAGGGCCCGCATCGTGTCGGGGATGACCGGCTCCTCCACCCAGTAGGGGTCGAACTCCTCCAGCGCGTGGCAGATGCGCAACGCCGTCGGCACGTCGAAGCGCCCGTGGCACTCGATGAGGATTTCGGCCTTCCCCTCCGTCGCCCCCTTCACGGCGGCGACGCACGTCATCGCCTTCTTGAAGTCGGCGGGCGGCAGCTGGCGGTAGTTCTTGCCGAACGGATCCCACTTGAGACCCTTGAAGCCGCGTTCGACCGCCGCCGTCGCCTTGGCGGCGAACTCCTCGGGCTCCTTCGCGCCGGCGAACCAGCAGTTCGCGTAGCACGGCACCTTTTCGCGGCATTTGCCGCCGAGCAGCTTCCAGCACGGCACGCCGAGCGCCTTGCCCTTGATGTCCCAGAGCGCCATGTCGATCGCCGAGAGCGCGCTCATGAGGACGGCCCCGCCGCGCCAGTAGGCGTCGCGGTAGTTCTCGTGCTCAATCCACGCCGTGTCGAACGGGTCCTTCCCCACGAGGGCGTGTTCGAGGTCCTGCACGGCGCCGATGAGCGCATGCTCCTTGTATTCGAGCGTCCCCTCGCCGATGCCGTGGATCCCCTCGTCCGTCTCCACCTTCACGAACACCCAGTTCGTGCGGAAACAGTGGACGACGAACGTCTTGATGCCGGAGATTTTCATGAATGAGAATTAAACGGTTAAATGGTTAAAAGGTTAAATAGTCCAAGTCATCCCTACGGAATTTAAAGCCGCGAAGCGGTGACTTAACCACTTAAAGCCGCGTAGCGGCGACTTAATCACTTAAAGCCGCGTAGCGGCGACTTAATCACTTAAAGCCGCGCAGCGGCGACTTAATCACTTGTTAAGCCCCTTCCTGCCCAGGAACTCCCAGATCCGGTCGAGCCAGGTGAAGCTGCCCGTGCCGGGCGCGGCGCTCATCTGGAAACAGTGGCCGCGCGTGGCGAGCGTGTGGAGATCGCTCTGGCGGCCCATGCGGCGCAGCTTCTCCCAGGCCTTGACCGACGCCATCGACGCATAGCCGTCCGCATCGCCGTGGACAAAGCACATGGGCGGCGTGTCGTCGTCGAACGCGAACTCGGGGACGAGGACGGCGGAATCGTCGTTGCCGCCCGTCGTGTTCGGCCGGTCCGCGCCGTCCGTGAGCGCGTAGGCGGGGTAGATCGGGCACGCCCACTGGAGCGTGCAGGGCAGCTTGTCGATCTCGTCGACGGGCGCATAGGCGGGCGTCTTCGCGTTCGTCGCGGCCATGAGCGTGAGGTGGCCGCCGGCGGAGAAGCCAATGATGCCGATGCGGTTCGGATCGAGTCCGCGCGCGGGCGCCTCGGCGCGCACCTTGCGGATTGCGCGCTGCGCGTCCTGCCAGGCGGAAAGGTGCTTGGGACCGTTCTGCGGACGCGGGCAGCGGTACTTCACTGCGACCGCCGTCATGCCCTTCTGGTTGAGGTAGTACGCCACCGGCTCCGCCTCGCCCACGTAGTTGCAGAACCCGTAGCCGCCGCCCGCGACGATCACCTGGATCGCCTTGGTCGTGGGCTTCTCGGGAATGTACCACACGAGGTAGGGCTCGTAGTTCTGGTTCGGCTGGCGGTCCGGCATCCTGCCCGCCGGCCACAGCATCTCCTTCTCCGTGCGCAGCGTGCCGTCCGGATGCCAGCGGTGGCTCTCGCTCTGGTTGCGCTCCAGCTTGCCGAGGTAGCCCATCTGGCGCATGAACTCCAGCGCGCGCTCGAACTTGTTCGCGTCGACGACCCCGTGCCCGCGATCCGCGTCGAGGTGCAGCTCGGCGGGAATCCCCATGCGGCGCAGCTGGCGGTAGATCTGGGTGGAGCCAATCGGCGAATAGGGGTCGTTCCCGCCGTGGAAGAAGCACATCGGACAGGTCTTCGCGTCGAACTTGAAGGACGGGTTCAGCTTCACGTCCGGGCCGTCGCCCTTCGTCGTGTTCGCATCCGTCAGACCGTCCGTCAGCACGTAGGCCGGGCACATCGGAATCGCCCAGTTGATGTGGCACGGCAGCTTGTCGAAGTCGTCCACCGGCTCGTAGGCGGGCGTGAGCGCGCTCGTCGCGAGCATCACGGAGAGGTGCGAACCGGCCGAGCAGCCCATCACGCCGATCTTCTCGGGATTGTAGCCGCGGGCCTTCGCCTCGCTGCGCACGAGGCGCACCGCGCGCTGGCCGTCCGCCCACGCGGTCTGGTAGATCGGAAGCCCCTTCGGACGCGGCGTGCGGTAGGTGAGGTTCACGCACGGGATGCCCGCGTCCAGGAACTTCTTCACCAGCGGCTCGAACGCCGGGATGTCGCAGCAGCAGCCGTAGCCGCCGCCGGAGAGGATGATCATGCAGACGTCGGTCTTCTTTGCCGGGTTCGGCGCCGGGTACCACTGCAGGTGCGGCAGACGGTTCGCGGCGGGGTCGAAGCCCGGCGCCTTCGTCTCGGCGACCGTCGCCGCGATCTGGTGCCCCTGCGCGTGGGGCATCTTCCCCTCCGGCCACAGGTACGTCTTCTCGCCCACGGGCAGACCGAACACGGCCACCCCCACCACCGACGCCAACGCGCCGACAATCAATTTCATTCTCATGTCATTCTCCTCTTCATGTATGATTAAACGGTTGAATAGTTAATGCGCCCGGACCGAGACTTCGTAGTGCAGGACGGCCGAGGGCGGCGCGATCTCCGCCGTGAAGACGAGACGGTCGCCTTCCACGCGGGCGGGGACGCGCGCACAGCGCGCGCCCGACGTGTCGAGCGCCCAGACGTCCAGCGAGGCGGGCGCCGCGTGCGCGAGGCGCACCTGGGCCTTCCCCCGCCGTGCGACCGGCGGCGCCTTGCCCCACTTGAGGAGCACGGTCTTCGCCTCGTCCGCGTAGACGTTGCCGTCCGCCTGCACGTCCGTCAAGTGCGTCACGAGAATCCGCTTCGCGTGGCGGAGGTCCGTCTTCTCCGCGTCCACGCTGCTCGCCCACACCGTCGCGGGCGCACCCTCCACCGTGAACGACACCGCCCCGCCGTCGAGGCTGCCGGACGGCGCGAAGCCGCCCGCCGTGCGCGGCGTCGCG
>OLGE01000207.1_pt1 | contig 72772 bp, 69 predicted proteins | sample 1605151 | NCBI WGS metagenome assembly OLGE01 (sample SAMEA3888912, study PRJEB22519) | human gut metagenome | biome: human gut; feature: human-associated habitat; material: faeces | place: Denmark | collected 2010
ATGATTTCAGCTGGACATATGATGCAAAGGACAATGTCACGGCGCTGACCGAGAGCATAGGCGGCAAGAGCTTCAGCTATACCTACGCCTATGACGATGACAGCCGTCCGACCACATTCGGCTACGGCGACGTCACCAAGCAGATAACTTATGACGGCCATGGCCGCAGCTCCGGAACGACGGTCAAGAACGGGGGCAGCACCGTCCTCGGCACGGGATATGCCTACCGCGACGTTGACAGTACATATACCACCACGCAGGTCAAGTCTGTCACCAATTCCTACGGCGGCAAGACTGCTAACTTCAACTACACTTACGACGCCAACGGAAATATACTCTCCGTCTCCGGCGACCAGACCGTAACATATGAGTATGATGATCTCGGCCAGCTCATAACCGAGACGATAGGTACCGGCGACGATCAGGTAATAATCCGCTACACCTACGATAACGGCGGCAATCTCATCAAGAAAGTCCGCGAATACACCACCGAGGCACCGGAACCCGAACCGACGCCAGAACCCGAACCTGAACCGACTCCTGTTCCTGAGCCTGAACCGGAACCAGACCCGACTCCTACTCCCACGCCGACTCCCGAACCTACTCCGAAACCTTCCCGCGAGCCTATCCCCATCAACCCGCCGGTTACTCCGACGCCAGCCTTAATGAGCCTTGATGACAGCGACACTGTTGTCAACAGTTCTGACCGTGTGACTGTTCAGGAGGAAACGCTCTACACCTACGGCGATGCGGAATGGGGCGACCTGCTGACCGCGTATGACGGCGAGGAGATAACATACGACGGCATAGGCAACCCACTTAGCTACCGCGGCTGGACGATGAGCTGGCAGGGCGGCAGGCAGCTGGCCTCGATGACCAAGGGCAGCAACACGCTGAACTTTGCCTACAACGAGTCCGGTCTGCGCACGGAGAAAACGGTCAACGGCGTGACTCACAGCTACGTCTGGCAGGGCAGCAAATTAGCCGCGGACATCACCGGCGAATACGCGCTGTACTTCCACTATGACAGCGCAGACGATGTGATAGGCTTCACCAGAACTGCTAACGGCACTGACACAGAATATTTCTACGTCAAAAACTTCCAAGGTGACATTCTCAAGGTCATAACCGCAACCGGCACAGAAGCTGCCGCATACACCTACGACGCTTGGGGTAAGCTGCTCACTTCTACGGGCGACCTCGCAGAAGTGAATCCCATCCGCTACCGTGGTTATTATTACGATACTGAGACTGGGTTGTATTATCTCCAGAGCAGGTACTACGATCCGGAAGTAGGCAGGTTCATAAACTCCGACGCATATGCTACCACTAATATAACTAACTTACTTGCTTCAAATGCATTTCTGTACTGTTATAATTGCCCAACCTGTTATGCAGATGACTCTGGCGAAGACCCCTTTGGCAGACTTAATATTATTGATTATGCATTTATACACAGAATGGTGCAATTAAAGTGTCAGAAAGATTACGGATGGAGCATGGAAGTTGGCGTTAAGTATATTGATTTGAATGGCAAATTTCGCCGAGGTAGGCTGGATTTATATGATGAGTTAACAAATCAGTATTATGAAGTAAAAAGTATCGGAGCCTCGCTCTTGCGTTCAACAGCACGGCAAATGAACAACTACGACATTTCAACGATAACTCGAAACCAGTTAACTCCCGGCCGAGGTACAGGCTGGTTCTGTGATAGTTTTGAATACGGAATGTACGACGTCTATTATGAAAGCGCTGGCTGTGGATTAATTGTATATGTTCCAACTATTAATGATGAGCGAAGAAATAAGGCAATCCTTACTGCCGCAGCTGTAGCAGTTGGCGCCGCACTTATTGCTTCAGGTGTGGGGGCCGGAGCAGGCGTTGTTGTGATGGCAATTGCTTAAATAGGAAAGGAATATATAATGAACGAATTCAAATCCACTGCTGCTTATATCGAAGAGCCGATAGATTCCCGTGTACTAAGCCTACGGGCAAACTTCCGCGCTCTTTCAAGGGAACAGGTAAATGAAATCGCGCGGCTGTTAAAAAGGTTTATGGACGGAAGTTTTCCGGAACTTTATCTATCTTGGGATAACGGCGGCAGAAAGTGGCGGGAAAAAGCCGTAAACATGGAAATTGAAAGTGGAATTTGTGGGGTTAACGGTGCTTTTTTGAGCTTTATCGGCTGGCTTCGGAGCGATATAGTATATAATGCCATAAGTTTCAAAAAAGCATGGAATGCTATGGTGTGTCCATCGGTTCCACAGATGTATGACAACTGCGCGGCGGATTATCCGGATTATTACGAAAACAATATCAGAAGTGTGGTGGAAGATCCGGAACAGCTAAAAAGTGCACTTCTCGACCTTTTTGCCGTCCCGGCGCATGAAAGCGTAAAACGCATGCATGGAGCCGATTTGAAAGGCGGAGTTACTGCGCGAAAGGCCGCCGACGGCTCTTTCTTCGGTGAGATGGAATTGGCGATAAGTCTTTTCTGCGTAAATTCAATGGTTGACATGATAGCCGATAAGCTGAACCTACTTGCAGGGCAACTGTGCAACGAACTTGTGAATATCAATGCTCATGTTGGTATTTCTGTTCCATGTATCGGCTCACAAAGCCCGTATATGAAATATTTCGGTTGCGGCGGAGGAACACCTGATTATAAAAACGGATTCTTCATGTGTAGTCTTTCTTGGGCAAATATTGTCTCGCGCATGACAGTTAACGACTTTGATTTAACGCTATCTCCCGATACAGGCATAGACGTATCAGTGTTGCCAAGTGGGGCAGTAATGGTGCGAAGCAGGAAAAAAGTAATGGAAGCAAATGTCACAGAACTTTGTCAAATGAAACGTAAGTTTTATGCGGCACTCTATCCCGGAAAATCTTTTTTACCATATGGAATCTTGAAACGAGGAATGTGGTCGCAAATAAGTCGTCCTCGCTGCGACTGGGAACTTGTCCCAGTATTCGAAGACGAGATTGTGACTCACAAGGAAGGTATAGAGTTTAGACATAACTCGTTCTGCGGTTGAATTGATACGTCTGGCAGGGTTCGAAGCTTGCCGCAGACATAACCGACGCATACGCCCTGTATTTCCATTATGATTCCTCTGGAGAGGTCATAGGCTTCACCCGAACCGCGAACGGCGCTGACACCGAATACTTCTACGTCAAGAATCTCCAAGGCGATATTCTCAAGGTCATAACCGCAACCGGCACCGAAGCTGCCACATATACTTACGACGCTTGGGGCAAGCTGCTCACTTCGACGGGCGATATGGCAGATGTAAACCCACTGCGGTATAGAGGCTACTTCTATGATACTGAAACTGGCCTGTATTATCTCAAGTCTCGGTACTACGATCCGGAAGTTGGCAGATTTATAAATCCTGATGCGTTTGCTACAACCGACGTCGACGGTGTCCTCTCCGCAAATATGTTCGCATATTGCGAGAACAACCCAATCAGGAACAGCGACACCGCCGGAACTATTGGTGCAGACACGCTGATACGCGCTGCAACTGGTGCAGTAACTAGTCTCATTAGTGGATTAGCGGCGGGCGATAGGGGCGTAGAATTACTTGTAGACGTTGGTGTGGGGGCGTTAGCTAGCGCGCTTAATACCCCGTTAGCTTCGGCCGCCGTTGCGGCGTATGATGCATATAAGTGTTATAGAGACGGAGTATCCATAGAAGGGTGCGTAATTGTGTTTGTAAGTGAATTTGCCGCATCCTTCGTTTCTGGAGGAAGCTTTGACGAGGGCTTTTTTGGTAAAGGGTTGAATCACGAATTAGGTGCTGCGGCCTTTGACTTGTCGGTCGGCTTTGCGGTGAATTTTGGCGCATCAGAGATTTCGACAACTGTTGCAAAAAACTTCTATACGACAGACTCTTCACAGAGAAATAGCGCATCCAACCAGCCGGCAGGGAATCTTGCATATATTGAACCGTTGCAGGTAATGCACTATGGCGGCGGAACTTGGAGGATGGCGACACGATGATAGACAGTTATGAGCAAGATGTTGGAACACTCCCTACTGTCCACATACAGCCAGATAAGTTTGAGGTAATATTTGTTGTGATCTCCGCAATCTCGTGCCTGTGTGTCCTTACTGTTGTGCATTGGGATATCCTGTTGAACAAATTGGTGCTTCTCATATTTGTGTGTCTTGTATATATGCTCATCCGCGCAGGTAGGGCATGCCAGCGAGCATCTGTTGACTCCCAAAAGCTAAGGTTTTATGTCATGGGGTTTATCCCTGTTGATATTTATTGGAATGACGTGTCACAAATTGGTGTTGTATACGTATGTGGAAGATACAGTTCCAGTAAAACGAATACAAAATTAATGGGAGAAATGTTCGTAATAATACGGAAACCGTGTGAAAAGTTTGAAGACGGTTGCAGTGTGCATCGCTGGTGGTATCCCCGACCTACATGGAAGCATCCTTTTCTTGCCAAAAACATATTTTGTAAGACAGCCAAGTATAAAGGAATTGTTGAAAGGTATTCCCAGAAGAAAATCAGCTTTGAAATCGTGTACCGGTACTAAAAGCAACTGTAAATGCAGGTTAAATCTATAGCGCAAGTACGCAGAAGAAATTCTGCTGGCAGGGCAGCAAGCTGGTGGCGGATATTACTGATGCCTACGCGCTGTATTTCCACTACGATTCTTCCGGTGAGGTCATAGGCTTCACCCGAACCGCGAGTGGCACTGACACAGAATACTTCTACGTTAAGAACCTTCAGGGCGACATTCTCAAAGTCATAACCGCAACCGGTACTGAAGCTGCCACATACACCTACGACGCATGGGGCAGAGTTCTCACATCCACCGGCGACATAGCAGAAGTGAATCCGCTACGGTATAGAGGATACTTCTACGATGCCGAAACTGGCTTGTATTATCTCCAGAGCAGATACTACGATCCGGAAGTCAGCAGGTTCATAAACCCAGATGTGTTTGCTACAAGCGATATCGATGGTGTTCTCGCCGCAAATATGTTCGCATATTGCGAGAACAATCCAATTAGGAACACGGACTCCACCGGAGCTATTGGCGTAGACACGCTGATATCGGTGGGAATACGTGCTGCAACTGGTGCAGTAACCAGCCTTATTAGCGGAATAGCAGCGGGCGACAGAGGCAAAGATTTAATTTGGGATGTTGCATGTGGCGCAGCAGCAGGAGCTACTGACGGCTTTGTTAGCACCGCAATTTCAGCCGTTGCGGCCGCAACCGATGCTTACAAGTGCTATAAAGAGGGCGTTTCAATAGAAGGCTGCGTAATTGTGTTTGTAAGTGAATTCGTCAGTTCTTTTGTTGGAGGCTCAATATTCCCGGAAGGCTTCTTTGGCAAAGGCATATGGGAAGCACTTGGTATATCTGCTTTTGATTTGTCAGTTGGCTTCGCTGTGAATCTTACTGCTTCGCAAATTTCAACTAACGTTGCAGAAAATCTCTACATGACTGAACCTTCACGTGGAGACAAGACCTCCAAGCAGCCGGCAGGGAATCTTGCATATATTGAACCGTTGCAGGTAATGCACTATGGCGGCGGAACTTGGAGGATGGCGACACGATGACAGAAAACTATAAGCAAGACGCAGATAGACCGACAGCCCGTATACATCCAAAAATTTTCGATGTAGTGCTGGTTTCTAGTGTTTTTCTAGTCAGTATAGTCATTCTTACTATTGGGCGTTGGAATATTCTCCAGAAAAAACAATATTTCATTGCATTTAGTTTTCTTGTTTGCTGTATACCCGTTTATGTTTGCCTTTTTCGGCGAGTATCTGTTGACTCACGCAAGCTGAAATATTATATTCTTGGGCTGATACCAGTGGAGGTCTACTGGTATGATGTAGCTCAAATTGGCATTGTTCACGTATATAGGTCGTCCGGTCATGTATTACTTGGCGAAATGTTCGTCATAGTTCTAAAACCCTGCCAAAAATACGAGGAAGGCTTTAGAGAACTCCGCTGGTGGCATATTCACCCCAAGTGGAGACATCCGTTCCTCGTGAAAAACATCTACTGTGATACGGGCAAATATAAGGAAATCATAGAGGAGTATTCGCGTAAAAAGGTCAGTTTTGAAATAGAGTACAGCTGATATTTAATTTCACAGAACAAGGCCGCAGGGTTTTCCTGCGGCCTTGTTCTATATACGCTTTGACTTAATGCAAAATATATCTCTCTGCCCAAAACTGCGTGGCTTTCGCTTTTTTGCAAATGAGACATGTATAAGGTAAAACAAATCGCGCAATTGGCAAGAGCATAAGAAGAAGCAAATTATATTCTGCCTAAATCAGCATAACATGCCGCAATATATTTCAAAACAATTTTGCCATATATGACAATTTCGACGATTTTTGCCTCTATAACACCGTTTTTGCCCAGAAAATTGCATTTTGCGCTGAAGCCGTAGAAATCTAAAGAACATGAATTTATAATTAGCATATCCCACGAGGAGAGATTTAAAAGGAGGTCAAACATATGACTAAAATCAGATCCATGTATTATTCTGTTGCGGCTTTTGCGGCGATCGTACTGAATGCAATTCTGTTCGTTTGCGCAAATACGAACTCCTGCTGGATGGTTTATCAGCCGGAGGCTCCGAAGGCTCTTGAGCGCTTCAGTCGGGTAAAATGATAAGGAAAGCATCAATAGCGATCTCAAAATGGCTCCTGAACACAGGAGCCATTTCCGAGGATGACAAAGAACTGTACGAATATGCAGCATACAGCTTTCTGTTCAGTTTACTGCCGCTTTGCCTTGTAATAATCATCGGGTGTGCTGTCAACATGGTTATCGAGGGGATTCTGATGGTCATCCCGTTCATGCTTATCAGAAAGTTCAGCGGCGGGTTCCATCTCAATTCGTCGGCTGTGTGTTTCGTGTCCTCGACGGCGCTTCTTTCGCTCTTCATATTCATAGTCAAATTCGTTACGATAAGTGCACAGATTCCTCTGTTTACGGGCGGCGTGGTGCTTGCCGCAATACAGATTTTCTTATGCAGCCCGATTGATAATGAAGCCCGGAAGCTCAGCGAAAAGGAAACGGTCACGTTCAGGACAGTGGCAAGAGTAATGGTTATCGTGTTCTTGGCCGTATATGTAGTCCTGACATGCGTGAAGCAGTGGCGGTTTTCCGTTCCCGTCGGAGCCGGTATCATTATCACAGCACTGCTGCAACTTCCCTGTCTATTTACCAGAAAATGCAGCGCCACCTGACTTTATAATTAAAGCTCTTAATCCGCATAACACAACCTCATCATAACACAACCTCATATTTATTTTTGGGTTCCGGCATATCTCATGCAGGGGAGCCAAAACAAACTTCTCATTCCTTATATCAACAGAATAACGGCCTCCACTCCCCTGCAATGTACGTTGCAGGGGTTTTTATTGTTATGGTTCTCGACATCTATCACATAAAACGTGACGATACTATGCGATGCACTATTGAACAAAACTGCCCATATTTATAGTATAATTTAATCACATTAAAGGGGTCAGAGAACATTTATGTGCTCTTACTCAGAAGCCGAGCAATAACTCTGCGCAAGCCTCACGCCCTGTTTTCGCGCTGCCGTTCTCCTCCTTTTCTTGCTTTTCGGTATCATAGATAAAAAGGAAGGATAAAGATATGTTCTATGTTTACATGCCAGATAAACGCAAGGAGATTCCAATCACCGCTGACCGAATCCTCAGAAGTCTTGGGGCGTCCGGTCGATACGCCGGTTTCGACTATGCAATATACATGATAGAGCAGGTCGTAAACTCCGGCGAAAGTATCCAGCTAATAACGAAACGGTTATATCCCGAAACGGCAAAGCACTTCGGCGTAAAACCGCACTCGGTAGAACACGCCCTGCGCACGCTGATCGGCACCTGCTGGGCACATGGAGACAGAGACGCGCTGAACGAGATTGCGGGCAGGGTGCTCACCCACGCCCCCAGCAACGCAGAATTCATAGATATGATAGCGGCATACATAAAGAATGGAGGGAGGCACGAAAATCCTATGGAGCGGCTTGCTCGCCGCCGTCTGTTTGCCTTTGATAAATAACGTGATCTACAAAAATCCGCACATGGTACTGTGCGGATTTTGTTATGTGATGTCGAGTAACACTTCTCATGGTGAGAACTATTTTTGAGCCAATACCAAAGGTCGGCTGAACGCTTGCTTTTGGCATTGGCTCATTATATCAACTGTATTGAAATAAACTGTATGTATGACGGGGAGGGGTGAATATGTACATTGATGCAATTGAAAAGCTTGCCTCGGCTGATATTCGCAATATAGATGCAGACAGCTTGATTGATGCAGGAGATATGAGCTTGGATACAAATATACCGCTGGAAAGTCGTGCGCAGTATTTGGTCAGACAATTAGGAAATCCGTACTGTTTCAAGGTCGGCAGCATAGCGGTAAAACTGGAATTTGACAACGATGCACCAGACCTGCAAGATAGCTTGACAGACTTTTTCGTTAGAAAGAAAAATGGCCTGTAACGGCTTTGCAGAAATTTGACTCACATTTACGCTTGTACTATAATAATAATGTAGTGTGATGGAAGGAGGAAAAATGGCTGTAAATAGCCGTACCGCAGTAAGCGGAAGAAGAACAAGAACATGGTTGATTGGGGTGTACATACGTCTATCTAAAGAAGACGCACGGCATCTCGATGAATCAGAAAGCGTTACCAACCAGCGCTCTATTATAGAGGATTATATCGCTTCAATGGATGATGGAGACGAATACCGCATAGTTGACGAATATGTCGATGACGGGATTTCAGGCACAACAGACGACGAGCGAGAGGATTTTCAGCGAATGCTCAAAGATATAAGACGCGGCAGAGTAAACTGCGTCATAGTAAAAGACCTTGCGCGCTCCTTCAGGAACTACAGTGATCAAGGCTATTATCTTGACGACTGGTTCCCGCGTTATAACGTTCGCTTCATATCTCTTTATCATCAGCCACTGGACAGTTATAAAGAGCCGAAGCTCATGCGAAGCATCGCTGTACCGATTCAAGGCGTTCTGAATGAAAATCACTGCGCCGAGACCTCAGAAAAGGTTCGGGAAGTGTTTGACATGAAGCGACGCAACGGCGAGCACATAGGCTCGTTCGCCGCTTATGGCTGGCTGAAGGATCCGCATGACAAGAACGCTCTTATACTTGATGAAGTCGCCGCGGAGGTCATAAACAACATGGCCGATATGGTGCTCAATGGAATGAGCCTGAACAAAATTGCGGAGCATCTTAACGACCATGATATTCCATGTCCGGCAGTCTATAAACGTCAGGCTCTCGGCCTAAAGTATTGCAATCCACAGCTTGATAAAGGTATAAAGCCATTGTGGTCGGGATCAAGCATACGCCGCATTCTGACAGATCGTATGCTCTGCGGAGACTTGATTCAAGGACGTTACCGGATAAAAAGCTACAAGGTGCATATTCAGGAGCGTGTTCCGGAAGAAGAATGGTTCATTGCTGAAGACGCTATTCCGGCTGTGATGAGCAGGGAAAAGTTTGACAAGGTTCAAAACGCATTAAACCGAGACACGCGGCGTTCGCCAAAAGAAGTAGACCTGTACCTCTTCAGCGGATTTCTACGCTGCGCTGACTGCGGAAGAGCTATGAGCCGCAAAGTTTCCGGCAGTATAGTCTATTATGTATGTAAAACATATCGTGACCTGTCCAAGAAAGCCTGTACGATTCATTCCATACGGCAAGACAGATTGGAAGAAGCAGTTCTGTATGCCATTCGGCAGCAGATATACCTCGCTGTAGATTATACGAAGCTTGTTGACGATATCAACCGCGCACCGACGGCAAAGACGCAGTCCAAGAGGCTGCTGGACGCGATAGAGCAAAAGGAAACGGAGCTTACAAAAATATCCCGCTATAAACAGGCAATCTATCAGGATTGGAAAGACGGTGAAATCAGCCAAAGCGAGTACCGCGGTATGAGAGCCGATTATGAACGTCAGATTGAAAGTATCAACACTGTTCTTGAGAAGCTGCGCAGGGAAGAACAGGAGCTGGAGACTGGCATTGATACCGAAAATCCTTGCCTTGCAGCATTCAGGCAATACGGGAATATAGACCGGCTCACAAGAGATATTCTCATCGAGTTCATTGATACGATATATGTCTACGAAGGCGGGCGCATAAGCATAAAGTTCAGATTTGCCGACGAATTTCGCAAAATACAGGAGTATATCGAGCTGAATATTGCAAAAACAACGGATTAAACCGTTGCTTTTAATTGCGGCTGACCGTTCCCTAAATGGTGTGCCTCGACTGGCCCGCAGGGGCCTGCCGGTACGACGGCGACGAATGAAAACGCTATGCTCTACAACACCGACGCACAGACAATCGCTGCCGGCGGCACGCTGTCGCTCCCCGCAAACTCCATCAACTCCACCGGCAGCATCACGGCCTCCGGCACGACCGGCGTGACGCTGGCTGCGGGGCAGTACCTCGTGACCTTCGTGTCCGACACAAACGTCGCCGCTGCGGGGACGCTTGGCGCGTCACTGGAGCTTGGCGGCGCGGCACTGCCGTACGCGGTCACAGCCGAGACGCAGGACGCGGCGGGTGCCGACCGCATAACGCTGACGGCGATAGTCACGCCCACAACGGCGCAGCCGCTGACCGTGATAAACAGCAGCGGCTCCTCGAACACCTACACGAACAGCACGCTCACCATAGTGAAACTTGCGTGACCTTAAAGCACACTCTTTTACAACGAAAAGCACCCCTTTACAGGGGTGCTTTCGTCATATCTTATCGTCTTTTTGTCACACGATCCTGCGGGCTTCATAGCCGCGGGTCGCGTAGTAGCCGGTGGTCAAGTCGGTGATGATAACGCCGCTGCGAGAGTTCGCCGCATGGACGAACTGGCCGTTGCCGATATACATGCCGACATGGCCTATGTAGCCGTTGGAGTAGAAGCACAGAATGTCGCCGGGCTGAAGATCGCTGGGATCAACATGGACGCCGTTGCGCGCCTGATCCTCCGCGACGCGGTTGAGCTGATATCCGAACTGGCTGTACACATAGTACATCAAGCCGGAGCAGTCAAAGCCGGTGGAAGGAGAAGTGCCGCCCCAAACGTAATCATAGCCGACAAACTGAAGCGCGTACTCGGCGATCTGCCGCCCAAGCTCGGAGCCGCCCGTGCCGGGGACTGCGGGTGCAGTAGTCGTGACGTACTGGCTGTAAACATAGCCGGACTGACCGTCGATAGTGCAGGCCGTCCAGTCGCCGGATGTACCGGTGACGCTTATTTCCTTACCGGTGTTGTATTCGCCGAGTATGGAGGAAGAGAGGGACGGGCCGCTGCGGAAGCGAACCGTGTTGCCGCGGATATACGCGGTGGTCGTTTCAGGCTCTTCAACGGTGGTGTCACTGCCGGGCTTCGTGGTAGTGACGTACTGGCTGTAAACGTAGCCGTTCTGGCCGTCGATGCGGCAGGCAGTCCAGTCGCCGGAGCTGCCGGTTATGGTAAGCTCCTTGCCGCGGTTATAGCTGTCTATAATGCCGTAGCTGGTGGAGGGGCCTGTACGGAAACGGACGCTGTCACCGCTTATGTATCCCGTCGTCTCGACAACGGGGTCAGGCTCCGGAGTGGGCTCGGGCGTTGGTTCCGGAGTAGGCTCAGGAGTAGGTTCAGGAGTAGGTTCAGGAGTTACTTCCGGAGTGGGAGCCGGAGTCTCGCTGCTGTCGCTCTTCAAGGTGACGTACTGGCTGAACACATAGCCGCTCTGACCGTTGATGACGCAGGCCGTCCAGTCACCGGAATAGCCGGTAACGCTCAGTTCCTTACCGGTGTTATATTCGCCCAGTATAGTGGAATCCGTGGACGGACCGCTGCGGAAGCGGACGTACATGGCATTAATCGTGCCAGGCTGAGCCTCGCCGTCAATAATAATTGTCGCCCCGCTGCTGTCACCGCTGTTATCCGCCTGAACGCTCAGATACATGGATGACATGAAGCCGTCTCTGCCGTTATAATTCACGGCATACCAACTGCTGTTTGAACGATCGGTCACAGTGACGCTTGTCCCCTTGGGCAGGCAGTCGAGTATCGAATATCCGGTACCCGGACCGCTGCGAAGGTTGACGTCGCTTGCGGTAACAGTGGCATTCTCGGCGAAGGCCGTGATCACCAGCAGCACACTTATAAGCAAAGCAATGGCGATCGTCCTGATAACTGATTTGCGCATTTGAAACAGATCCTTTATCTAAGATTATCTGGAGGACAGCGCACGCTCAAGCCACACCACGGCGATGTCTATCGCCGTATAGAGACTGTCTTTCTCGCTCTTTTTCACGATGCGGTCGCGCGACTTGATTGAGGGATCGGTCAGCTGAAGCTGCACGGAGACTTTTGTCGCAACGTCCAGATCCTTGACCTTCTTCGTGTCGAGTATCTGAAGCATAACGATATATTTATCCGCAAAGCTTCCGTAATAGATGATATTATCCTTCCTTTGGAGAGGGTGTCCCTTATACTCCAACGCTTTTGCCAATGAAAGCACCTCCAGTATTGTAATCAAATTGTAACACTACGAATCAAGATTGTCAACAGGAAATATTATGGTAAACCATTTTTGCCTTAATTACCGCCGACAATGATGATATCGGCACCACTGCCGCCATTATCTCCGCCGCCGGAGCCGCCGTCGCCCCCACCGGAGCTGCCGCCGCTGTCACCACCGCCGGTATTTCCTCCGGTGTTCCCACCGTTATCGCTGGGTTCAGGGGTTTCGTCCGGAGTTTCGATCTCGGCGTCCTTCTCTTCCTCTTCTTCCTCTTCTTCGACGCCGAAGATTCCGGTGTCGCCGCCGATATAGTACGGCCAAGTGAAGTCCTTATACTCAAGCCCTTCGTGCAGCGGGCGCATGACCTTTCTGAATATCTGCGCGGCAGGGTTGCCGGAGACTCTTATATATTCGGGCTGGTCGTAACCTGTCCAAACTGCCGCGACATAGTACGGCGTGCAGCCGACGAACCAACGATCCTTATAATCGGAGGTGGTACCGGTCTTGCCCGCGACGGGCATGATGCCAAGGTACGCCTCGGTACCGGTTCCGCGGTTGACCGCGTTCTGGAGCATATAGGTCATGACATGCGCGGTGTTGGCGCTGAACGCCTGAATGGTCTCTGGCTGATTATCCAGCAGCACATTGCCGTCGGCATCGGTAACAAGAGTGTAGGTACGGCTGTAGGTGAACACGCCGTCGTTGACAAACGAGCAGTACGCCTGCGCCATCTCGCGCACGGTGACGCCGTTTGTGAACTGGCCGAGCGCCATTGGCGCGTATGCGCAGTCATCCGGCACAAGGCTCGTGAAGCCCAGCTTCTGGGTCAGCCAGTCGTAGGCAACCTGAGGGGTGATCTTATCGATTATCTGAGCAGCGACGGTGTTGACCGAGTACTGAAGCGCGGTATAGATATCGATAACACCGAAGTGCCCGCCGCCGTCGTTTGAGGGATACCAGCTGGTGCCGGTGAGGTAGATGTCAGCCGAGTCGTCAACCAGCGTATTCGGCGTGATATAGCCCATTTCCACCGCAGGGCCGTAGGATGCCAGCGGTTTTATGGACGAACCGGCGGAACGGTACGTGCCCGTGGCGCGGTTGAGCGGGAAGTTGCGGTCCTTTGTCCCGACACCGCCGGTGAGCGCCTTTATCTCGCCCGTGTAGGGATCCATGATGACTATCGCGCTCTGGAGCTGCTGATTGCTGCCCCAGGTGGTCGGGATATTGTCGGTCGTCGCGTAGATGTTGTCAACATGGTACTGAACGTTCGGATCGAAGCAGGAATATATGAGATATCCGCCGTTTTTGAGCATGTGCTCCGCGGCATTATAGCTCAGAGAATTCTGCTTCATGAGGTCGCGGATGACATCATCGATGACAACCTCTTCATAGTAGCTGTATATCTGCTGGACGCCCGCGTCCTCGGGACTGTGGGCGAAGTTCAGCGGCTCATTGACCGCGGCGATATAGGTGTCGTAGTCGATATAGCCCTGATCGTACATTTCGCGGAGAATAGTCTCCTGACGTTCCTTATTGTTCTCCTGATTATAGAACGGGTCATAATATGTCGGCTTATTCGTAATGCCGACTATCGCCGCGCTCTCGGCCAGCGACAGATCCCACACGTCCTTGCCGAAATATTTCTGCGCGGCCGTCTCCACGCCGTAGCAGCCCTCGCCGAAGTAAACGGCGTTGAAGTACCAGGTGATTATCTCCTGCTTATCGTAATTTTTCTCAAGCTCCAGCGCGCTGAATATCTCCGAGAGCTTACGCTGCACGGTGACTTCATTGTTGCCTGTGAGGTTCTTGATAAGCTGCTGGGTTATGGTAGAGCCGCCGAAGTTGTTCTGCATGGTAGCGAACATCTTGATGAGCGCGCCGGAGGTACGGTACCAGTCAACGCCCTTATGCTCGTAAAAGCGCTTGTCCTCTATCGCGACAAGAGCATGCTCCATGTACTCCGGTATCTGGTCGTAATCGACCCAGATCCTGTCCTGATCGGCGGCTAGCTTCACAAGCTCCTGCCAGTTGCCGGAGGAGTCCTTATAAAGGATCGTACTGGATTCGGTAAGCTTATAGTCCTCCAGCGAGATGCCAAGCTCCGGCGTTAGGCAGGTCTTGACATAGTAGGCGAAAATGCAGGCAAACAGAAGACCCGAAATAATCAGGATCAGCAGTACCGTGCCTATCACCTTAAAAACAGAGCTGACAGCCGATGACGCCACGTCAACCGTCACATCGACCGCGGTCAGAGCGACGGGCTTTTTGCGCCGTTTCTTCGGCGCGGGTTCCTCATCCAAGGGGACGTGGTTATTATTTTCATCCACCAGAGCAGCACCTCCTTGCGTCAGATTCAAACATTGCATAAAACTCGCATTTTATACAGGCTCATATTATAACACAGCTTGTCAAACATAGGTAGCCATTTTGTAAATTTTAATTTTAAATTTAATATTATTAAGAAAGTATTCGCCTGTTTATGATTAAATAATACTCAAAGTGGAATAATTTAGTTGAAAAAATTATGAAAGCTGGTAATAAATATGGGACTCAGGATAAGAATAGGGCTGCTTATATGCCTTGCGATGGGGGCGGTGTTCACGGGGATGGAGGCGGTCAGGACGCTGCGCCCCGAAAAGTCCGAGGTCATCCCCGAAACCGTCTACGCGCAGTACGGCGAGCGCGCGGAGAACGCGGAGTTCTTCCTGCGCAGCAGCGGCGGATATGTGGCCGTGTACACGGGGCAGAAGGAGAAGGAGCCGGTCACGGTGACGGCGATTGAGGTCTCGAATCTCCGCGGCGCAGACCGCGCGATGCTCGAAAAGGGCATCCCCGTCAGCGATAAGAGCGAGCTGCTGGAGCTTCTGGAGGATCTTGGGTCGTGATGGGTCGTGAATCGACGCAGGCGCTAAACCTCTCCCCCTTGGCGCTCCTTTTAGGGGCAGCGCTTCGCGGCAAAGGTTTTTCATTGGTGCCCCGCGCTCCACAGCAAAGCACCACACTTACGCAAAAACCATGCAGTTAAAACTGCATGGTTTTCAATTTATCATTCAGCTTTTTATATATGCGCTCCACGAACCACGGCTCTGTCGAGACCTTCAGCGCATCATCAAGCGCGAACCACGCGACGCCGCTGTTCTCCTCCTCGCAGACGCTCAGCGCGTCCCGATCGTCCGCTTCGAGCAGATAGGTGACGTTCATATGCAGGTGGCTCGGGACGTACACGCCGCGCTTTTCATGCCCGTCGACCGTCAGCACCTCGAGCGAGAATATATCCCGCGACACCGGATGCACATTTCTGACACCGGTCTCCTCGCGGCATTCCCGCAGCGCGACGGACAGCAGAACGCACTCTCCGTCCGCATGGCCGCCCGTCCATGACCAGGAGTCGTATATCTTATGGTAGGCCATCAGCACCTTGTCTCTGGCCGGATTTACCACCCAGCCGGACGCGGTCATATGCGCGACAAGGTTCGTACGCAGGAAGGCATCGTCATTGCGGCGGATATAATCCAGCATCACTTCCCTGTCCCGCTCCTCCTGCTCGCAGCAGGGGCGGTAGGCCATGATATCCTCGTATATTCCCATCAGTCCGACACCTTATACATATCCCGCCGCAGCAGTTTGCCGACCGGAATGGCGCGCCGCGATTCGTCCACGCGGGCAAGGTCGATATCTGCATAGACGATCTCCTCGCCGCTGCCGGCCTCGCAGAGAACGTCGGCATAGGGGTCTGCGACCAGAGAGTGACCCCAGCTGTGCCAGTGTATGCTCTCGTCCAGAGCGGCGCAGCAGCCGGCCATATATATCTGGTTATCCATCGCTCTTGCGCGCAGCAGCATCTTCCAATACTTCGGACCGGTGACGTCGGTAAACTGCGCGGGGAGGAAAATGATCTCCGCGCCGCGCTGGGTTATAGTACGCATCAGTTCCGGAAAGCGCACGTCGAAGCACACGGCGACGCCCATGCGCCCGAACTCCGTGTCGAACACCTCGATGCTGTTCCCATGGCCGAATATCTCCGATTCGTGGCTGTGCAGTTCCGGCAGGTCGGAATCGAAAAGATGCATCTTCCGGTACTTCGCAAGCTGCGCGCCGCTGCGGTCGAACACATAGCAGGTATTATACATGCGGCCGTCCGCGACCTCCGGTACACTCCCGCCGACGAGCAGCAGCCCGTACTCCTTCGCCCAGCGCGACATTTTCTCGACGATATCCTCGCTGCCGCGTTCGGCAAACATTCTGAACGCCGCGCCGCGGTACTGGCAGCAGTACATCTCCGGCAGGCACACGGCCTGCGCGCCGTGCTCCGCCGCCTCGCGCAGCATCGCCTCGGTCTTGTTCATCGTTGTATCAACGTCAAAATCAGTGCGCAGCTGGCACAGCGCCAGCTTGAATTTCTTATCGCTCATATCGTCTCTAAATAGCTCTCAACATCAAAGTCCACAGTCTTCTCATCCTTGCGCAGGTACAGCGGGTGGTGCGGGTGCCCCTTGGCGGAGCGCTTGCCCGCGCAGAGCCAGCGCGCCCCGTAGCGCCGCCCGATGTCCACCATCTCGCGCACGCAGTCGGGCAGGTACGGCCGCTTTTCGATTATGGTCCCCCATGCCGCCCATACCGCCGGACATATCCCATCGCCGACGTTCGAGAGTATGTACTCAAACGCGCGCATGTTCTCCTCGTGGAGGCGGCGGTTGAGCTCCCTGTCCATATCGTCGGGGCGGGTGGCGCGCTGGGCGTAGACGTTGAACATCGTCCAGCTGTCAAAGCCGTTGCCCGCCGCTATTCTCGCGACGGACTTGAGCGTGTTGTCCAGATCGTCCGGCGCGGCGGTGGAGGGATTTATGCCGATGCATATGAGCGGGTTCTGCCCCTTTGTGCCCAGAATGTATCGGTACTCGGTGTAGAAATCCGGCACGTACAGCCATTTTTCGCTGTCGTAATCGCCCCGCCGCCCGGAGGCGGCGAGGGCATCGTCGAAGCTGAGGATCTCTATCGTCTGGCTCGCTCCGCTTGGAATATGCATTACTTTACCGCCTCAAGCAGCTCGACGGTGCGGTCGGTGCGCTCCCAGGTTACGTTCAGGTCGGTGCGCCCCATGTGGCCGTAGGCGGCGAGCTGACGGTATATCGGGCGGCGCAGATCGAGATCGCGGATTATCGCGCTGGGACGGAGGTCAAATACCTTCTGCACGGCTTCGCCGAGCTTCTCATCGGACACCTTGCCGGTGCCGAAGGTCTCGACCAGCACGGAGACGGGGCGAGCGACGCCGATGGCGTACGCAAGCTCGACCTGGCAGCGGGTGGCCAGACCCGCGGCCACAACGTTCTTTGCAACGTAGCGCGCTGCGTAGGCCGCGCTGCGGTCGACCTTGGTGGGATCCTTGCCGGAGAAGGCGCCGCCGCCGTGGGGAGCGCTGCCGCCGTAGGTGTCGACGATTATCTTGCGTCCGGTGAGGCCGGAGTCGCCCTGCGGGCCGCCGATGACGAAGCGTCCGGTCGGGTTTACATAATACTTGGTGCTCTCGTCCAGCAGCTCGGCCGGAACGGTGGTCTTAATAACAAGCTCTATCATGTCGCGGCGGATCTGCTCAAGCTCCACGTCGGGAGAATGCTGAGTGGAGATGACGACGGCATCCACGCGGACGGGGTGATGGTTCTCGTCATACTCGACCGTGACCTGAGTCTTGCCGTCGGGACGGAGATAGCTGACAAGGCCGTCCTTGCGTACCTGAGTGAGGCGCTTGGCGAGCTTGTGGGCGAGGGTGATGGCAAGAGGCATAAGCTCCTCGGTCTCATCGCAGGCGTAGCCAAACATCATGCCCTGGTCGCCCGCTCCGTTCTGAAGCTCGTCCTCTTCGCCGTTCTTGTTTTCGAGCGCCTTGTCAACGCCCATGGCGATGTCGCCGGACTGCTCGTCGATATTGGTGATGATGCCGCAGGTGTCGCAGTCGAAGCCGTACTTTGCGCGGTCGTAGCCGATGTCGCGGATGACCTCGCGCGTGATCTTCGGGATGTCAACATAGCAGCTGGTGCTGATCTCGCCCATGATGTGGACAAGGCCGGTGGAAACGGTGGCCTCGCAGGCAACGCGCCCCTGAGGATCCTGCTCCATGATGGCGTCGAGCACGGCGTCGGAGATCTGGTCGCAAATTTTATCGGGATGCCCCTCGGTAACGGACTCGGAAGTAAAGAAATATCTACTCATTTTCTATATCCTTTCCACCTTATCGGGTCAAGTGCATAAGAAAAACCCCCGCCGGCAGGCGAGGGATGAATTACGCTTATATAGCCTCATCTTTCGTCACCGCCGGATTTGGCACCTTGCAAACGCAGGTTGCCGGGCTTCACAGGGCCGTTCCCTCCACCTCTCTTGATAAGGTATTTAATTTTAACGTATCTATTATAACAGATTATACCGGCTTGTCAATAGTATAATCCGCCGTATCTCGGCGTCACAGCAGCAGTCTGCTTATCAGCGGTATCGTCACAACCGACAGCAGCACCGACACGAGGACACCCTCGGCCGCAAGCTCGGGGTCGCGGTCATACTGTATTGCAAGCACCGCAATGACCACCGCGCTTGGCACGGCCGCGTTCATGATCATTGTGTTCAGCAGCACAGTATCCGTCACGAACGGACGCAGCGCCAGCCATATGACGATTGGGCACACGATGAGCCGCACGAAGGATGCGAAATACGTCAGCGGATTTGCAAATGCATCCCGAATACGCACCGCCCCCAGCGACGCGCCTATGACTATCATCGACATCGGCACCGTAGCCGCGCCGACGACGGAGCACAGGTCGCATATAAGCTCGGGCGCCTTGATGCGGAAAACCGCAACTATGAGCGCCGCGAAAGACGCGATGAGCGGCAGCGTGATGATATCGCGCATACTGAGCTTGACGTTCCCTCCATGCCCGACGCGCCACACCCCGTAGGTGTAGAGCAGGACGTTGAAAGGGATGCAGGTTATGATAAGATAGAACATCGCCGTGCCACCGTACAGCTCGCGCACGATCGGAGCCGCGATGAACATCGTATTGGGCGCGGCGATCAGCAGCTCAATTATCGACGCTCTACTCTTGTTCTTACGGAACGGCAGCGCGAAGAGGAATCCCACTATGTACATTATGACCATGCTCACCGTGGATATGAGCAGGAGTCTGGCAAGCTCTGCCCCGCTTATGTCCGGCAGGCCGTTGAATACGGAATCCAGCACCAGAGCCGTCAGCATTACGTTCATGGTGAGCGAGCTTACGGTTTTGGTAAATTCCTTTGAGAAATAGCCGCGCCGTGCTCCGACGTAGCCGATGGCAATGATGATGAGAATCGTTGACAGTTTGACTAAAAGAATCTGCTCCACTGGGAAATACCTCGGATCATAATTATATATGCAATATCAGCCTTGCTACGTTTATATATATAAGCAGCGACACCGCGTCCGTCACGGTGGATATCAGCGGGTTTGCCATGACCGCCGGATCGACCCCGACCTTCTCCGCGATTATCGGCAGCATGCTGCCGACGACCTTTGCGAACATTACGATGAACACTATCGAGACGCTGACCGTCGCCGCGACGGCGATTGTCACGCTGTCGTTATGCAGCAGCATCCCGTCAAGCAGCAGCATCTTCACAAAGTTCACCGCCGCGAGCGTGATCCCGCAGATGGCGGCGACGCGCCACTCCTTCCACATAACGCGGAACGCGTCCTTCGGCTCCGTATCGCCGAGAGACAGGCTGCGTATGACCGCGGTGGACGCCTGCGCGCCGGAGTTGCCGCCGGTGCCCATCAGCATGGGGATGAAGGCGACAAGCCCCGCCTGCACGGCGAGCATATCCTCAAACTTCGTGAGTATCATGCTTGTAAACGTCGCCGACAGCATCAGGAACATCAGCCACGGTATGCGGTTTTTCCACATCTCAAGCGTGCCGGTTCTGGAATACGGCTTGTCGGACGGCGTCATACCGGCCATGATTTCAAAGTCTTCCGTCGTCTCTTCTTCCATGACGTCGATGACGTCGTCAACGGTGACTATGCCGACGAGCCGGCCTTCAAGGTCGACCACAGGTATCGCCATAAGGTCGTAGTCGGATATCTTTTCCGCAACGCTCTCCTGGTCCTCGGTGGTCGTGGCAAAGATGACGTTCGTGTCCATCAGGTTCTCGATGACCGTGTCGTCCTCGGCGAGAAGCAGATCCTTTACGGTCACGATGCCTTCAAGCTTCCGGTCGGCAGAGGTGACGAAGCAGATGTATATTGTCTCCTTATCCTCGCCGATGCGGCGGATGCGCGCGATGGACTCGCGCACGCTCATGTATTTTTTCAGGTCTATGAACTCCGCGGTCATTATGCTGCCCGCGGAATTCTCCGGATAATGCAGATACTGATTTATGAGCTTTCTCGTCTCCGGTGTCGCGGTGCGCATGACGCGCTTTACGACGTTTGCGGGAAGCTCCTCCATCATATCGACGGCGTCGTCAACGTACAGCTCTTCCAGTATTCCGGAGAGCTCCGAGTCCGTGATGGAGTTTATCACCTGCTCCTGCTCAGGAGCGTCAAAATTTGCGAAAACCTCCGCCGCCGTCTCCTTTGACAGGAGTCTGAATACCATTGGCATGCGGTTGTCTCCGATCTCCGAAAGGAACTCCGCAACGTCAAACTCCTGCATATCCTCCAACCGCTGCTGGAGACGCTTCATATCGCGCCGGTCGAGAAGCTCGGTCAGCTCTTCGTTCTGCCGCTCGTGGATGGCCTCAAAGTCCATAGTGGCCTGCTGTTCTTCGTTATTCTCCAATGGACTCACCTCCTGTAAATTGATAATAGGCGCGTGTCAGCGGTTTCCCGGTGCGCGTCAGACCTCCACGCCGAGGTAATCCGCCTGCTCACGGCTGAGGCTGTCGATCTCCACGCCCATGGAGCTGAGCTTGCGCCGCGCGACAGCCTCGTCCAGCTCACGAGGGACGGGGACGACGCCGGGCTTCAGGCTGCCGCGGTTTGCGGCAAGATACTCGGCGCTGAGCGCCTGTATCGCAAAGCTCATGTCCATTATCTCGGCCGGATGGCCGTCGCCCGCCGCAAGGTTTACAAGGCGGCCCTCCGCTATCGTGAACAGGGTCTTTCCGTTCGGGAGAACATAGCCCTGTATGTTGTGTCTCGCATCGTACTTCTCTACGGCCAGCTTCTCAAGCCCCGCCATATCGACCTCAACGTCAAAATGCCCGGCGTTTGTGAGTATGGCTCCGTCCTTCATCGTCTCGAAGTGCTCGGTCGTGATGATGCCGCTGCAGCCGGTGACGGTGACGAACATGTCGCCTATCTTCGCGGCCTCGCGCATCGGCATGACCTCGTAGCCGTCCATGACCGCTTCAAGCGCGCGGACGGGGTCTGTCTCGGTGACGATGACCTTTGCGCCGAGTCCCTTGGCGCGCAGGCTGACGCCCTTGCCGCACCAGCCGTAGCCGGAGACGACGACGTATTTGCCCGCGACGATGAGGTTCGTCGTGCGCATGATGCCGTCCCAGACGCTCTGACCCGTGCCGTAGCGGTTGTCGAACATGTGCTTGCAGTCGGCTTCGTTGACCATGACCATCGGGAAGCGCAGCTCGCCCGCGCGATCCATTGCCTTCAGGCGGTGGATACCGGTCGTTGTCTCCTCGCAGCCGCCGATGACCTCAGGGATGAGGTTGGTATACTTCGTGTGCATGAGGTGGACCAGGTCGCCGCCGTCATCAATAATAATATTGGGCGCGGCTTCAAGCACCGAGCACAGGCAGCTTTCGTATTCCTCCATATCGCAGCCGTAGCGCGCAAACACCTGCATCCCGCCCGCGGCGAGAGCGGCGGCGACATCGTCCTGCGTGGAGAGAGGATTCGAGCCGGTAACATACATCTCTGCTCCACCCATTTCCATGACGCGGCAGAGGTAAGCGGTTTTCGCCTCGAGATGCACCGACAGAGCGACTCGCAGCCCCGCGAACGGCTTTGTGCGGCGGAAATCCTCGCCGATGCCGCGCAGAACGGGCATGTTTCGCTCCACCCATTTGATTTTCATCTCACCCGAAGACGCAAGAGCTATATCTTTTATTCTGCTCACTGTGTTACCTCCCGTAAACATCAAATTAAGACAAAATATTTTAACACGCCGCCGCTGCATTGACAAGAGCAAAAAGCTGCAATAAAATACACATAAATCATACCCCCTTTTGGAGGACTCGCATGGACGCTTATACCCGTGAATTCACATTGGAGACCGCAGACGCAGCGGAGCTTTTCCGCTGCCTTCAGGATACCGCCGGAGACGACGCGAACCGCCGCGGCGGCGGCATGGACGCACTGTTTGCCGAAGGGCATGCTTGGGTGCTGCTGTGGCAGCGGCTGGATATGCGCCGCGCTCCCTCAGCCGGAGATCAGATAAAGGTAGTCACCGCGCCCGGGAAGGGGCGGCTGGGGCTGTATCCGCGCCGCTTTGAGCTGTGGAGCGGCAGCGAACAGATCGGCGCTGTGCACAGCGTATGGGCGATCATCGAGATCGCGTCGCGGAGCATGGTGCCGCTGACGGAGCAGCCGCTTTCAGGCGAGATGGAGCGCCAGAGCCTGCGCATGGACAACATCCCCGCGCCGGAACACAAGCTGTATTTCGACTTCACGCCGGCGGCAAAGCACATCGACCGCAACGGGCATATGAATAACGCCGCGTATCTCGCGGCGTTGTCGGAGTATCTGCCGAAGCGCTACGGCTTCAGCCTGAGTATTCTGTATCACAGAGAGATCATGCCCGAAGAGAGCGTCCGCGTATACTGGCAGGATGTTGACGGCGCGCGGATATTCCAGGGCTGCGCGGGCGATGAGGAGTGCTTCCGCCTGTCATACGGCGCGCCCGTTGAGCTTGGCTGAGACGAGCATATCGCCCCGATAGCAAAGCTTGAGCGAGAAAAACGGCTCCTCCTCGGCGAGCAGCCGGAGAAATATTTTGTCGCCCTCCCACAGCGGAAGCGCGCCGATCTTCTCCTTGTCGATCCAGCGCAGCTCGCCCTCGTCGCAGTCAGGCCGCATCGTTCCGGTGAAATCGCTCACGGTGAACAGGTGCATGTACTCCGTGCCCCATTCGTCGGACACGAAGGTCACGATGCCGCGGTAGCGCCATGAGACGGCGGTCAGCCCCGTCTCCTCGAGCATCTCGCGCTGCATACATTCCTCTGGGCTTTCTCCCTGCTCGAATTTGCCGCCGACGCCGATCCACTTACCCTCGTTTTCGTCGTGCTCTTTCTTTACGCGGTGCAGCATGAGATACTGCCCGCCGCGTTCTATATAGCAAAGACTCGTGTTTTTCATATTCATCACCGCGGTAATTATAAACCGCGGGCATGCACATGTCAAAGAATTATAATCGGAGGTACAGACATGAATTTCAGAATGATCCACGAAAATTACAACGTTTCCGATCTCGCGCGCTCGATGGAGTTCTACGAGCAGGCGCTCGGCCTGCACGAGAGCCGCCGCAAGACCTCGGAGGATTTCACGATCGTATACATGCAGGACCCGACCGGCAGCTTCGAGCTTGAGCTGACATGGCTGAAGGATCATCCGCAGAAATACGATCTCGGCGAATGTGAATTTCATCTCGCATTCCGCACGGACGATTACGCCGCCGCGCACGCGAAGCACGAGGCGATGGGCTGCATCTGCTTCGAGACCCCCTCGATGGGCATTTATTTCATCGAAGACCCCGACGGCTACTGGCTCGAAATAGTGCCGGAGAGGAAGTAAAATAGATCGCGGGGCGGCGCAGCGGCCGTCCCGCGATTTTTACATTGCTCTTTCTTTTACCTATTGGCAGCAAAACCAAGACCGGCGCCCTATCAGTCAGCTTCGCTGACAGCGTCTCGCTGCGCCGCCGCTTCGCTACCTAAAATGGGCGACAAAGCTGCGGTCTGATATATCAAAGGCAAGGTTCGGAATGTAACGTAAGTCCGAACCATGCCTTTCTTTATTTGCCATGTCATTTGTTATTGGAGCCAGCCTTCAGCACTTTTTTTATTATGATAACCAAAACTACTATTATTACCAGTATGATTTCTCCGGTGCTCGAACCCTCGTCATAGTAAAGCACATCCGTGCCGCGCCATAAACCATCATTCCCCCTGTATACCTTATGGTATGATTTCCACTCACCGGAATCATCTCCACATGCCGCCAGGCTTAGCACCATAACAACGACATACAGAATAAGCATAAAAATTGCCGCATATTTTCTTTTCAACAGCTCGTCCTCCTCAGTCAAAAATTGAATATAGTATTATCCCAATTATGATAACAGCAACTGCCAGTCCTTTTGCGATTGAATCGTCACCCGACGCATCCGCAAATATTCCGGAAAGCACCCAATATACAACAAAATAAAAGACCACGGCCAGCGCAACTATGCCTAACATTTTTTCACCCCCAGTCCGCTTTTTGTCCTGTAATAGGACAACATTCTTCTTGCCATAATATACACTACGTTTTGTCCTAAGTCAAGACAAGGAGTATAAAAATGGCAAGAATAATTGATAGCGACGAAAAGAATCTGGTCGGCGACCGAGTACGCGAAATACGCATTCTGAAAGGAATCAGTCAACAGGCACTTTCAAATAGGCTTGAAACAATGGCAATATACATCTGTCGGGGTTCGATATCCAGAATTGAGGATAAGCAGCGAACCGTGACTGACATTGAATTGTACGGTTTGAGTAAAGCATTGGATGTATCAATCCCTGACCTGTTTGGGGAAGAGCAGAAGGGCTAACCTGCAAACTGCGCAAAAAGCACCGGATCATTAGCAATCCGGTGCTTTTTGTATATAGTTCCCTGCTGGGTATCAGCTATTGACTCTTCCGATGCCGAACTCAGCCGCGGCGAGGGTCTGATTGCCGTCATGGTCGGTGAATATCATCACGACGCGGTAACGTCCCTCGGCAAGCTTGCCGTAATGGTCTGCGACGTTGAAGGTCAGCTCATCGCTGCCCCCTGCGGGCAGGGTGAACAGCTGCATGGTGGTAAAGTTTATCTTGTCCTCGACCACGCACCATTTGGAGTTCTTCCACACTTCGAGCCGCTGACCGGCATCGTAGTTATAGTCCTGATCGGTGGTGTTCTCGAGCACGACGGTGAATTCGTCCGTCTCATCCGTCACGGTCTTCTGTGGGATGTACATCTGTACCTTATCGTTGACTTCGCTGTCGCTGTACTCGCTGGCGGTATAGCTTTTCGATCCGCAGGCGGCAAAGGAAAGCGCCATGGCTCCGCATATCAGAGCAATGATCATTTTTTTCATTTTTCATTTCTCCTTTCGGGATTATACCTGTATGACGGAAGTTTTCGCAGAAAGTTCCCGTCGTATACGAGAAAATTGTCTGCGGGATCTTCTGACCTCGCAGACAATGGTTTCTCACGGATTCATGGTGTAGTTCGGGGCTTCCTTGGTGATGTAGATATCGTGCGGGTGGCTCTCCTTGAGACCCGCGCTGGTGATGCGGACGAACTTGCTGTTCGTGCGCAGCTCCTCGATATTGTGCGAGCCGGTGTAGCCCATGCCGGAGCGCAGGCCGCCCATCATCTGATATATGGTGTCGCTCACGGGTCCCCGGTAAGGCACGCGGCCTTCGACGCCTTCGGGAACGAGCTTCTTGTTGTTCTGCTGGAAGTAACGGTCCTTGCTGCCGCACTGCATGGCGCCGAGGCTGCCCATGCCGCGGTAGACCTTGAACTGACGTCCCTGATATACCTCGGTCTCGCCCGGCGCTTCCTCGCAGCCTGCGAGCATGCTGCCCATCATCACGACGCTGCCGCCCGCGGCGATGGCCTTGACGATGTCGCCGGAGTACTTGATGCCGCCGTCGGCAATGATGGGAACGCCGAACTTGTCCGCGCGCTCGCCGCACTCAAGTATCGCGCTGATCTGCGGCACGCCGATGCCGGCCACAACGCGGGTGGTGCAGATGGAGCCGGGGCCTATGCCGACCTTGACGCAGTCCGCGCCCGCCTTGATGAGCGCTTCCGTCGCCTCGGGAGTTGCAACGTTGCCGGCAACGAGCTGGATGTCGGGGTACTTCTCCTTGACGAGTCTGACAACGCGCATGATGTTCGCAGAATGGCCGTGCGCGCTGTCGAGCACGAGCACATCCGCGCCCGCGTCGATAAGAGCGCCCGCGCGGTCGAGAACGTCGTTCGTGACGCCGATGGCGGCGGCGCAGAGCAGACGACCCGCGGAGTCCTTCGCGGAGTTGGGATACTTCATTACCTTCTCGATATCCTTTATGGTGATGAGGCCACGGAGCTTATAGTCCTCATCGACTATCGGGAGCTTTTCAATACGGTTTTTCTGGAGGATGGCCTTCGCCTCGTCCAGAGTCGTGCCGACAAGGCCGGTTATGAGGTTCTTGCTGGTCATGACCTCGTCGATGTGGCGGCTCATATCGGTCTCGAATTTCATGTCACGGTTGGTGATGATGCCGATGAGCTTGCCGTCGTCGTCAACGATGGGTACGCCGGAAATGCGGAACTTGCCCATCAGCGCGTCCGCGTCGCCCAGCGTGTGGCCGGAGTTGAGGAAGAACGGGTTCGTGATGACGCCGTTTTCGCTGCGCTTGACAAGATCGACCTGCTCAGCCTGACGCTCGATGCTCATATTCTTATGAATGACGCCGATGCCGCCTTCGCGGGCAATGGCTATCGCCATTCTGTATTCCGTGACCGTATCCATCGCGGCGCTCATGACCGGCACGTTGAGCTTGACCTTGTTCGTGAGCTTGGTGGAAAGATCGACGTCTGCGGGGAGCACGTCGCTCTCTGCGGGAACCAGCAGCACATCGTCAAAGGTCAGACCCTCGCCGGTAAAGCGGCGCGCATATACACTGTTCTGCTCCATATGAAAAGACCCCATTTCTTTAAAATTTTAGCAATTATATCAGATTCTGCGGGAAAGTCAATGTAAATTTATGTAATACATTATTTTAAGCTGCCGCTTATTCATTTCCGTGGCTGCGCGCATAATAAAATATATATTGCTGAGCCAGCCCCGCGCAGTCGCCGAGCGAGGCGGGATCGAAATCCGGCGGGAAATGCTCCTTCAGTGCGCGGCGTATCCATACGTCTATCGGGAATGCCTCCATATGATACAGCCCGAACAACACGACGCAGTTTGCGACCTTCTCGCCGACGCCGTTGAGCTTCAGAAGCTCCTTCTTCGCCGCCGTGCCGTCCTCCGCCGCGAGCCTGTCAAGCTCCAGCGCACCGGACGCAACAGCGGCTGCGGCGTCTATGATGTACGGCGCGCGGTAGCCGCAGCGCAGCGGGGCAAGGTCTGCCGCCTGTAATCCGGCCAGCCGCTCCGCCGGCGGGAAAGAATAAAAACGCTCCCCCTCGAATTCCAGCTCGTCCCCGAACATGGCGCACAGACGCTCAACGATGCCCTTGATGCGCGTGATGTTGTTGCACTGGGAGATGATGAACGAGCACAGCGCCTCCCATCTGTCCTGCCGCAGGATGCGTATCCCGCGCCCGAACTCGACGCACTGCGCCAGATATTTACCGCCGTCGAAGCTGCGCGTGGCCGCGGCGTAGTCACGGTCGAGGTCAAAATATTCGCGCCACAGCTCATCGGGCGCGGCGGAGCGCAGGTACACCCTGCCGTTCTCCGTCCATACCCGCGCCGGATACCCGAAGGCGACGCCGGTGTAGATGCCGTTTTCGTCCGCGTTCCAGCGGAAGCACTGCCCGCATTCAAAGGTTTTCACTATATTAAGCTCATCCGCTCCCGCAAGATTCACAGTATGTATTTCAGTATTTTTCGACATAAAAATCACCGTAAAGATTATAAATCTCAACGGTGATTTTTTCAAGTGGTCAATCGTTCTCAAGCAGCTTGGAGGCAGGGATGCCGAGCACCTCGGCAATGCTGAACAGCGTCTCCAGCGATACGCCGCGCACCGTGCCCGTCCCCTCCACCTGAGCGATGAAGTTCACGCTGCGGCCGATCTTCTCCGCGAGCAGCTCCTGCGTAAGCCCTGCCTTTTTCCGGTAGTACGCTATCTTCAAACCCATGGTTATATACTTATCCGCAAATCTGGTATGCATATCTATACCTCCATGCGGATATGCTACCAACAATCAGGCAGAAATATAATTGAGCTAAACTAAATATTTATTTACTTCAAGTAAATTTAGATGTAATATAGTTCCGTGAGGTGAAGTTATGGATAAGCTGAAAATGAAAATTGCAGAGGACGCGATAAGAAAAATTGCCGCGGACAGCGGCGAGAGCGTTGAGTCCGTCAGGAGGAACATACAGATCGCAATGGTGAACGGCCTTGCCAGCACGGACGCCGATGTGCAGCGGTTCTGGCAGAGCGTCCCCCGCGAGGGCGAGCTTCCGACTCCGGAGGAGCTGATTCTGTACATCGCCGAGGTCGCGATGGATAAGGGGGAAAATTAGGGGGCGCGGCTGGCTTGGCGCCCCTGTTAGGTAGCGAAGCGGCGGCGCGGCGAGACGCTGTCGGCGCAGCCGACTGAGGGGTCGCCAGTCTCGGTCTATTGCCATTAGGTAAAAGACACTGCAGCGTATAGAAATCGGGACGGCACAGAGGCCGTCCCCTACGAACGCACTTTTCCCACGCTGCTCCCATAGCAACGGGATAGCAAATGGCAACACAGTTCAGCTAATCTTCTTCAACGTTTGTATCTGTTTTCAGTTCGACTATATTGGTGCCGTATTTCGGTTCAGAGTACATGCAGGTATCAATATATATATCTTCGGTTTGCAGCAATGCATTTCGCAGGCTCGTTGCCGCCGGCAACGCCAAAGGTATGGTTTCCAATTCATCGATGACATCGTCTACGGTTCCGCATAATACGGCGTACATTTTCTTATAATCAGCCACTTTTATACCACCACTGCAAATACAGACCAGTATAGCGGTCAATATTTTCTCTCAGCTTAGCATAAAATTTGACTGCTTGCAACTGATACTGGTCAAAAATTATGCAGGCGGAGAAGAACATGGAGCAAAAAATCAGGCGTGACCGGAACATGGGCGATAATCTGCGCAGACTTCGGGCGGGCAGCGGACTGTCGCAGGAAAAGCTGTGCGCGGAGCTTCAGCGCCGCGGCTGCGATATCGGACGGACGACCTACGCAAAATATGAGTCCGGCGAACTGAATATCCGGGCAAGCGTTATAGTGGAGCTGAGGAAAATCTATTCCTGCTCGTATGACGAATTCTTTGCTGGGCTTGAAGATGAAGAATAACCGACGCCGGGGCACATGCCCCGGCGTCGATCTATATTTTTGTAAGCAAGTTAAAGACGTTCACTTTTCTGCTGGCAGCTCATCATTTTCAATCGCCGGGAGCTTCAGCTCCGCGGCGAAGTGTTCCTCGTCGGAGCGTATCTCGAAGCTGCCGCCCATATGCGTCATTATCTTCTCGCAGGTGCGGATGCCTATCTTCGTACTCTCGACGCGGTTCATCGAGCGCACCACGTAGTTCGACACACAGACGCTCAGCCAGCCGTTTTCCAGCGCGGAGAGGATCATCACCGGCCGCGACTTGTCCGCATACTTGCGCAGGTTCGACAGCAGATTATCGAACACGCGCTTGAGATACATCGTATCCGCCGAGACGCGGCAGTCGCCGATGAAGTCGATGCGCGACACGTTGAACCCGTCGTCCTGCAGGTCGAACTGCAGCTCGAGCATGAACTGGTCGAGCAGCATCCTCGCGTCAAACTCCTCCATGTTCATCTCAAGGTCGGCGCGGCCGAAAACAAGGAAATACTTGAACAGCTCATCCGTGAGATCCTTCAGATCCATGGCCTTGCCGTAGGCCGCGGAGATAAACTGCTTCGCCTGCTCCTCGTCGCCGATGCCGTTCTCGTCAAGCAGGCTCAGATAGCCCAGCATCGAGGTCATCGGTGTGCGGATATCGTGCGAGATGGCGGTTATCAGCTCGGAGTTTGCCTGCCATGCGCGGCGCTCGTTGCCCATCTTCTCGATGACCGAACTGCGCATCATGTCCACCTCGTGCGCGAGCATCGAAAGCTCGTCGTTGCCCTTGACGGTGATATTGTGCTCCAGGTCGCCCCCACCGATCTCACCGGCTTCGTGTGACAGCACGATTATGCGCTTTGTCATCCGCTGCACGTACCACAGCACGACCGCAATGAATATCAGGCAGGCCGACGCCCACGCCACGACGTTTGTCAGCGCGTATTCGCGCACCTGCGAATTCTCGCTTATCGCTATCTTATACAGCCCGTCGGCAAAGCGCATCGGGTAGAGCCACTGGCTCTGCGCTATATACTGGCTCCGCTCCGAGCCCGCGATGTTCGAAGCATTCGTCGCCTCGCCGCCGTGAACGCGCATCGAGAAATTGCGGCCTTTATAAATAAGAATGGTCACATACTCATGATCCCGCGTCCAGCGCGCGACGGCGGCAGAGTCGTCCCCATTCACGCGGCGGGAGCTCACATAGCTGCTGAACTGCGAATATATCTCCGCCTTGCGGGAGGATATCGCGTCGCTGCTCATATAGACCTTGTCGACGATGAGGTTCCCCACCCCGCGCACGACCGCCATCACGATCAGCGCGCAGGCGAAGCCCAGCAGGATCGTATAAAGCATTTTCGCGTTGAGCGAGGACGGCAGGCGCCTTTTCCTCGGCTCAGGTTGCTTCTCAGTCAATTTGATAGCCCTTTCCCCAGACCGTGCGAACTATCTTCGGACTGGACGAATTTTCTTCTATCTTACGGCGCAGGTTCAGGACGTGCACCATCACGGTGTTGCCGGAACCGGCGAGGTACTTTTCGTTCCACACGGCCTCGTACAGCTCCACGGCGGTCACGGTGCGGCCGCGGTTCTGGAGCAGGTACGCGAGGATGGCGTACTCCGTGTCGGTCAGGGCGACGGGCTTGCCGCTGCTCGTGACCTTATGCGTCGAGAAATCGACCTCAAGGTTCTCCACCGCAAGCGCCTCTTCCGGCTTGCCGCGGTACTCCTTATACCGGCGCAGCAGCGAGCTGACCTTTGCCAGCAGCTCCACGCTGGAGAAGGGCTTGGACAGGAAGTCGTCGCCGCCGCTGGAATAGGCACTGACGCGGTCGTTCTCGGCAGACTTCGCGGTGAGGAACAGGACGGGAACGTTGGAGTCCTTGCGTATCGCGTCGCAGGTCTGGAAGCCGTCCATCCCCTGCATCATCACATCCAGCAGCACGAGGTCAAGCTCCGGATGCTCCTTCACATACGCGACGGCCTCCATGCCGCCGCTCGCCTCGGCGACGGTATATGTCTCGCTCAGCAATATCTTCAGCACCTGGCGGATATCCGGATCGTCGTCTACTATTAGAATATTGGAACTGGCAGCCATATTTATCTCTCCTCTATACAAAAACGATACATAAAATTTGCCTGTTCGATGCAATCGCGGTTCACAATGACGGCAGCGCGGCGGAAGGAGGCGCTGCGGTATGGCGCGATGCATTTTAACTGAGTGCATCATAACACATAATTTCATATAAACCAACGAAAAATCAAACATTTAAGAAAAGTTAAGAGACAGAGCGCGCATTATATGGTACAATGCCAGTATCAGTTAACAAGGGGAGACACGCCTGACAGTGCGTCTTTCCGGCGCTTTTTGCTTTTTTCACCTTGAAGGGCGGCAGCCCGTCTGCGTCTCAAAAAGCAAAAATCACTCGAAAATCCATCACTGTCAGGTGCAAAGCAGTTTTGGCGGAGCAGAAATGTGGCCAGACGATGAAAAGGCCGCAGAGAATACTGCCGTATTGTCAAGGACTTTGAAAAAGTATGGACGTATTTTTGCCCGTCAAAACCGTGTTTCCTCTTGTCAACTGATACTACCATAGATTTTTATCTCTATGTGCGTTCGATAGAAATCCCATTGAATTTCCGAGGAGGAACATAATGAAAAAGACAGCAAAAATCATCTCTCTGCTGCTCGCTGCGGCACTGGCACTGAGCCTCTGCGCCTGCGGCAGCGGCGGGGACAACAGCAATAACGGCGGCAACGGCAAGCCCGACAGCACGCCGACGCCGGAATATGTCTATGCGTCCAGCTTCTCCAAGCTGAATAACGGCGACGGACATACCTACCTCAACCCCTTCCTGTTCACCGAAACCGGTTTCTACACCGTTGAGAACGAGAAGGTCGGCGAGATGGAGCACGACGCTCCCGCCGAGTACGAGGGTCAGTACGACATATACGAGAACCGTCTGTACCTCAACGGCTATGACGGAACCCGCACCAAGCTTGAAAACTACGCCCCCGTTAAGCTTGAGAGTCACGGTCAGACCTCTACCAGCAGCCTTTCCCAGCTCTGCCTCATGGCTGACGGCAGCCTGATGTCTCTTGAGACTCTGTACCTCTCTTGGAGCGACGCTCCCGAAGGCGTTGATGCAGACAGCGACGAATACTGGAACTACTACCAGTACGAGCAGCACTCCTATCTCCGCAGTCTCGACGCTACCGGCGCTGAGCTGAGCTGTGCCGAGCTCAGCAGCAGCTCCAACGGTGACGACTCCTTCTACCCGTACAACATGGTCGTCACCGACGACGGCAAGGTCGTTGTCGCCAGCGACATGCTCATCCGCGTCTTCAACACCGACGGCTCCGTCGACTTCGACATTGATCTCGACAACTACCCCGAAAACCTCATCAAGCTGCGTGACGGCAACGTCGGCGTCCTCGCCTACGGCAACGACGGCTATGGCATACAGCTTGTCGACATCGCTTCCCGCTCTCTCGGCAAGACCCTGAAGCTCAAGGGCTGGACCCAGAACATGATAACCGGCGACGGCGACTATGACATCTACTATACCAACGGTCTGAGCTTCTACGGCTACAACTTTGACACCGAGACCGAGACCAAGATCTTCAGCTGGCTCGACTGCGACGTCAACACCAACGACCTCTCCAACCAGTACGTCCTGTCCGACGGCCGCATCGTCGCCGTCACCAACGAGTGGGACGGCAAATACGAAAACTGCACCAGCGAGCTTATCACCATCAGCAAAGTCCCCTCCAGCAGCCTGCCGCAGAAGACCTACATCACGCTCGGTACTCAGGGACTCAACTGGGACACGCAGGAGCTCATAGTCAAGTTCAACCGCAATAGCGACCAGTACCGTATTCAGGTCAACGACTACTCCGAGTACAACACCGACGATGATTACTCCGCCGGTCTCACCAAGCTCACCACCGAGATCATGGCCGGCAACGTGCCTGACATTCTCGACCTCAGCGGCTTCTCCGTCTCCCAGCTTGCGGGCAAGGGACTCATCGCCGATCTCGACAGCTTCTTCGACGCCGATCCCGATCTGAACAAGTCCGACTTCATTCCGAACGTTCTCGCCGCCTTCGAGGTTGACGGCAAGCTCTACTCCACCGTCTCCAACTTCAACATTCAGGGCGTTGCGGGCGCAAGCTCCATCGTCGGCGACACTCCGGGCTGGAACTACGAACAGCTTCAGGAGGCTCTCGCAAAGATGCCTGAGGGCTGCCAGATATTCAACTACTACACCACCTCTCAGGATGTGCTGTCTTCCTGCCTCGCGCTGGATATGGGTACGCTCGTCGACTGGACTACCGGCCAGTGCAATTTCGACAGTCAGGGCTTCATCGACATGCTGAAGTTTGCCTCCCAGTTCCAGAACGATTTCAACTGGGACAGCTATGAATACAGCGATGACGACGACGACTATACCCGCGTCGCTCAGGGCAAGCAGATGCTTCTGAACACCTACATCTCCGACTTCAACGACCTGCCCATGTACGACGCCATCTTCGGCGGCAGCGTCACCTATATTGGATACCCGACCTCCAGCGGCACCGGCAACATGCTGAACTTCAACAACTCCGGCTACGCCATCTCTGCCCGCTGCGAGAACAAGGACGCCGCATGGCAGTTCATCCGCACCTTCTTCACCGAGGACTTCCAGAAGGAACAGTACGGCTTCCCGAGCAACATCAATGCATATAATGCAAAGCTCAAGGAGGCCATGACTCCCGAGTATATGAAGGACGGAAACGGCAATTACGTCCTTGACGAGAACGGCAACAAGATAGAGGTGTCCCGCAGCGCTATGAGCTGGGGCAGCGGCGATAATTATATCGATATCTACGCCACCACGCAGGAGCAGGCGGACAAGCTCTGGGAGCTTATCACTACCACCACCAAGGTAGCCGACTACTCCTCCAGCATCTATGATATCGTCAACGAGCAGACCCCTGCCTTCTTCTCCGGTCAGAAGAGCGCCGAGGAGGTCGCAAGACTTATTCAGAACAAGGCGAATATCTACGTCAACGAGCAGCGGTAATATAACAATGTCTCTCCCGCTTTTTATCAGAGCGGGAGAGACTCCTGATTCAACTGCGCTGTGAAGGAGAACGGATTCCCACGTCGCTTCGCTCCTCGGAATGACAACAGTGTTTTAAATATTGCGCCGATTCTTCCGTTTTGCGGGATTTGAAATCGCCGCTTCGCCTTCAGACCACCTTGTCATTGCGAGACCAGTCCTCAGACTGGTCGTGGCAATCCGCGTCCCCGTTCCAATGTCATAGCCGGAGGTAATGCATGGAGTATTACGTATATATCATGTCCAGCACCTCAAACTACACGATATATACAGGCGTTACAAACAACCTCGTACGCCGTGTATATGAACACCGCACCGGCGCAGACCCTGACGGATTTACGACAAAATATGCTGTCAAGAAGCTCGTATATTACGAAAGCACCCACGACGTACTCTCCGCAATAGAACGAGAGAAGCAAATCAAGTCATGGTCACGCAAGAAGAAAAACACGCTTATTGCGGGTATAAATCCCGCGTGGCGTGATCTATATCCGGAGCTTCTTGACTGACTGAAAAGCCGCTGCAATTTTGCGCCTGCGGCTTGTAATATTTCTCTATACATAGTATAATAAGCCAAACTATAACTCAAACTGATGGAAGATAAGAAGATAAGCTATGAAAAAACGCTCGCTAAAATTTAATGACAAGGCGAAGGACTTCCTGAAAAGCATGTGCTTCCTCTCGCCAAGCCTTCTGGGCGTGGGCGTGTTCTTTATTATACCGTTCTTCGTCGTTGTGTACTATTCGGTCATCGACGGAGTCGGCTCGCGCAATTTTGTGTTTCTCGACAACTTCGTGAAGCTGTTCCAGAACTCCGCATTCCTCACCGCCGCGAAAAATACCCTGACCTTTTCGTTCCTCGCGGTGCCGCTGGCGGTCATTCTCTCGATGGCGCTCGCGCTCATGCTTGAGTGCCGCATCCCTTTGAAATCTCAGTTCCGTACGTTTTTCCTCAGTCCGATGATGGTTCCCGTGGCCTCGGTCGTTCTTATATGGCAGGTGCTCTTCAACTATAACGGCACCGTGAACGAGTTCATCATGCTCTTCGGCGCGGATAAGATCGACTGGCTCCAGACCGATTATGCGATGCTGGTCGTCATCATCCTGTTCCTGTGGAAAAACCTCGGCTACTTTATGATACTGTTCATGGCCGGACTTGCCAATATCCCGAAGGAGCTGCTTGAGGTGGCCGACGTTGAAGGCGCCTCCGAGTGGTACAAGTTCTTCGCCATCAAGCTCCGCTATCTGTCCCCCACCGTGCTCTTCGTCACGATACTCTCGCTGATAAACTCTTTCAAGGTTTTCCGCGAGGTCTATCTGCTGACGGGCGCTTACCCGTACAGCTCGCTGTACATGCTTCAGCACTTCATGAACAATACCTTCCAATCCCTTGATTATCAGAAGCTTTCCGCGGCGGCGGTCGTCATGGCCATTGTCATGGTCGTTCTCATCGCGCTGCTCTTTGCTGCCGAGGACTGGTTCGGAAAGGACGTGGAGGGATGAAGAAAAAGCATTATTTCGGCCGCGGCGCAATGTTTGTGCTGTGCGCGATATTCGCCATCGCCTTCCTGCTGCCGACGGTTCTGACAATTACAAACTCCTTCATGTCGGAGGAAGAGATAAACGCAAACTACGGCATGATATTCTCCACGACCACCGGCGGCTACGTCTCCAAGACCGTAAACCTCAAGTTCATTCCCGATAAGGTCACGCTTTCGCAGTATATAAACGGCCTTATCAAGTCGCCGGAGTACCTGCTGAAATTCTGGAACAGTGTGCTGCTGGTCGTGCCGATCGTCATATTTCAGGTGGCCATCGCCTCCGTTGCGGCATACAGCTTCACGCGATGGCGCGGCAAGATCAGAAGCGGCATTTTCTTCTTCTATGTCATTCTGATGCTGATGCCCTATCAGGTAACGCTGGTTCCGAACTACCTCGTCAGCAAATGGCTCGGCATCCTCAACACGAGCTGGGCAATAATCCTGCCCGGCGTGTTCGCGCCGTTCTCGGTGTTCCTGCTGACGAAGTTCATGCGCCGCATACCGTACTCGCTCATCGAGGCCGCCAAGGTCGACGGCGCGGGCGAATGGCAGATATTCACGCGAATATGCCTGCCGCAGTGCCGCTCGGCGCTCTACTCTATTGCGATACTCGTGTTCATCGACTACTGGAACATGGTCGAGCAGCCGCTGATCCTTCTGCAGGACGCGGACGCCCAGCCGCTTTCGGTGTTCCTCTCGTCGATAAACACCGGCGAGATCGGTCTGGCTTTCGCCATGGCGACCGTTTATATGATCCCGTCGCTGCTGCTGTTCCTGCACGGCGAGGAATATCTGGTAGAAGGCATCGCCAATTCCGGCAGTGTCAAAGGATAAGTATTAAGAAGGAGCTACATCCCCATGGAACATAAAGAAATCAACAGAGGCTGGGTAAAAAACGCCGCCATCATCTTCCTCGCCGTCCTGCTGGTGCTGACCTTTTTCTCCAACACCATCATGAACAGGACGCTGCCCGAGGTCGCAACGCAGTCTGTCACCAGCGGCAGCATCACCGCCCGCGTCCGCGGCACCGGTACCGTCGTCGCGAACGGCAGCTATCAGGTCAAGGCCGACCAGACGCGTGAGATCCGCGCCGTCGCGGTCAAGACCGGTCAGGAGGTCAATCAGGGCGACGTGCTGTTCATCCTCGGTCAGGGCGACAGTGACGAGCTTGAGGCCGCGACCGATGCGCTGCGCGATCTTGAGATCAGCTACCGCAAGTCCGCCATAAACATGCCGACCTTCGACTATACCGTCGAGGAGCGCAAGATAGCCTCCGCACAGGATAAGTATGACGCCGCGGTCAAGGCCGAGCAGGAAGCGCTCGACGCGCTGAACAAGGCGCTTGAGGATCAGCAGGGCGCGGGCTATCAGGAGCAGGTCGCCGCTCTCGAGAAGAAGATCGAGAACGCGCAGAAGACCTATGACGAGCTTGCCGAGCGCGCTCAAGCCGAACGTGAGGCAGCTGAGCAGCGCGTGACGGACGCCGAGGCCGCTCTCGCCGCCGCGACTCCCGGCACAGAGGAGTACGACGCGGCCGTGAAGGAGCTGGCGGACGCGAAGAAAGCGCTTGACGAGCTGCCGAATTCCGACACCAGCATTGCTCTCTCCTCCATTCAGGCTCAGCTCGATTCCCTCAAAGCACAGCTTGACGCGCTGCGTTCTGCCGCCGGCGAGTACGCCACCAAGTATGACGAGGCAAAGCAGGCCCGCGTCGCCGCCGAGAACGAGCTTTTCGAACTCAAGCACAGCCTTGAGCAGCAGAAGATAGCCGACAACAAGCAGACCCAGCTCGCCGCGATAGACCTCGAGAGTCTCTCCGCTCAGATCGAAAAGCAGAAGCAGAAGATAAAAGAGCTTTCCGGCGGCGAGGAGAACCAGATAACCTCCAACGTCTCCGGCACCGTGCAGTCCATCGAGATCACCGCCGGACAGACCGTTCCAAAGGATACGATCCTTGCGACCATTGAAGTGCCCGACATGGGCTACACCCTCAGCTTCTCAGTCACCAATGAGCAGGCGCGCAAGCTGCGCCCGGGCGACAGCGCCACCGTCTCCAACTTCTACTGGGGCAGCGAGATCGTCGCAACGCTCAACAATATCAAGACCGACCCCAAGAACCCGCAGACCAACAAGCTCCTGACCTTTGATCTTGACGGCGACGTCACCGCCGGCTCCGAACTGACCATTTCCGTCGGCTCCAAGAGCGCAAATTACGACTACGTGGTGCCGAACAGCGCCATCCGTCAGGATAACAACGGCAGCTTCGTGCTGGTCATCACCGCGAAGAACTCCCCGCTTGGCAACCGCTTCTTTGCAAAGCGCGTCACCGTTGAGGTCGTCGCGTCCGACGATATGAATTCCGCCGTCACCGGCGACTTTAGCTATGGTGACTATGTCATCACCACCAGCAGTATGCCGGTCAAGGGCGGCGATCAGGTAAGAATGGCTGAGTCCACATGAAAAAACGAGGAAACAGGAAGAAAAAAAGAATAGTATTCGCCATCGTCAACGGCGCACTGCTGCTGATAATGGCCGCCTGCCTCATCACGACCGCGATCCTGTCGAACACGCTCGCCAGCCAGAAGGAGGCTTCCCGCTGGCGCGGCGAGAGCGACATGGAGTTTTCGCAGATAAGCTGCTTCATCCCCGTGGACGAGAAGATCGGGCTGGAGAAGGTCTCCGCCTTCCGCACGAAGCTCACCGAGGAGCTGCACAAGGCGGCGCTCGACATCGACAACGACAGCACGCTGTTCGTCGATGCGTGGAGCTGCACCGGCAAGGTGAACGTCAGCAGCGACAACGGCAAGGGCGAGGCCGCGGTCATCGCCGTCGGCGGCGAATTCTTCGATTTTCACCCGATACGGCTCATCAGCGGCAGCTACATCACTCAGCGTGACCTTATGAAGGATCGTGTCCTGTTGGACGAAGATCTGGCATGGCTGCTCTACGGCGGCACAGATATTGCCGGGCTGAGCATGAAAATAAACGGCGTGCCGTATATGATCGCGGGCGTTGTCGAGCGCGAGCAGGACAAATTCAGTACCGCCGCCTATACCTCCGGCCGCGGGCTGTACATGTCGTACGACGGCTATTCGCAGCTCGTCGAGGACGCCGGAATAACCTGCTATGAGCTTGTTATGGCAAACCCCGTCAAGGATTTCGCGCTGGGTGTGGCGAAGAAGTCGTTCCCCATCGGGCGCGGCGAGATAGTCGAGAACAGCCGCCGCTTCGAGTTTGGGCGTCTGCTCAAGCTTGCAAAGCAGTTCGGCAGCCGCTCGATGCAGACCATGGGCGTTATATATCCCTACTGGGAGAACGCGGCGCGCAGCGTTGAGGACTGGTGCGCACTGCTGACGCTTGTTGCAGTTGTCTGCGCGGCACTCCCGATAATAACGGCGCTCGTGCTCCTGATAAGGATGCTTGCCCGCGGCAAGGAAAAGCTTGAGGACGATGTCGTGCCGAAGCTCGTGGAGAACACGCAGGAGGCCATCCGCGTCCGCCAGCGCCGCCGCTGGGAAAAGAAACACGGCAGCCACGAAAAATAAATAAAACAAAACCGGACAGCGGCGCTGTCCGGTTTTATTATTGCCTGTTTTTTACTCGATGCCGAGAACCTTGTAGTCCTGCGCCTCGACGTCGGACTTCATCACATCGTCCGCTACGTCCTTGCTCAGCGTTACAACGGCGGTGCCGCTGACGTGGCTGACCTCGGCGCTCTCGACGCCGTCTATAGCCTCAAGCGTCTTCTTGACGCGTGCCTCGCAGTGGCCGCACATCATACCTTCGATCTTCAGGGTCTTAGTCATTGCTTTTTCCTCCTGTTTTACGGCTTTGTGCCGTTTTTTTACGTCATGCTTGCTGCTGTACATATCAAAGAAATTCAGCCGCAGCGCGTTCGTGACAACGCAGAAGCTGCTCAGGCTCATCGCCGCCGCGCCGAACATCGGGTTGAGCTTCCAGCCCAGCGCCGAGATGAACACGCCCGCCGCAAGCGGGATGCCGATGCAGTTATAAAAGAACGCCCAGAACAGGTTCTCCTTTATATTCCGCAGCGTCGCGCGGCCAAGGCGTATCGCCGCCGGAACGTCCGACAGCGCGCTGTGCATCAGCACGATGTCCGCCGCCTCCAGCGCTATATCTGCGCCCGCGCCGATCGCGATGCCGATGTCCGCGCGGGTCAGCGCGGGGGCGTCGTTTATACCGTCGCCGACCATGGCGACCTTGCCGCGAGCTGCAAGCCCGCGCACGGCCTTCTCCTTGTCGCCGGGCAGCAGCTCCGCCATGACCTCATCAACTCCCGCCTCGCGGCCGATAGCGGCGGCGGTGCGGCGGTTGTCGCCGGTGAGCATGACTACCTGCACGCCCATATTCTTGAGCTGTCTGACCGCCTCGGCGCTGTCGGGCTTTATCGCGTCCGCGACGGCGATGATACCGAGGAGCTTACCGTCCCGCGCGAACAGCAGCGGTGTGCGGCCGCGCTCTGAAAGCTCGGTGGCCTGAATCTTCAGCCCGTCCGGAACCGTGACCAGTCCGGAGATATATGCAAGGCTGCCGCCGATAAGCTCCGCGCCGTTCAGCGTGCAGCGCAGGCCGTTGCCGGGAAGCGCGGTGAAATCCGCGACCTCCTGCGGTGCTATGCTCTCTTCCTGCGCGCGTTCCATCACGGCGGTGGCCAGCGGGTGTTCGCTGTGGCTCTCCAGCGCGGCGGCGAGCGTGAGCAGCTCGCTCTCGGTCACGCCGTCTGCCGGAAGCAGCTCCGTCACGCGAGGTTTGCCCTCAGTGATGGTGCCGGTCTTGTCGAGCGCGACTATCTCGGTGCGCCCCGCGGCTTCAAGCGCGGCGGCGGTCTTGAACAGGACGCCGTGCTTTGCGCCGAGCCCACTGCCGACCATTATTGCTACCGGCGTTGCAAGGCCGAGCGCGCAGGGGCAGCTTATGACCAGCACCGATATCGCGCGGCCGAGCGCGAAGCCGACTGTCTGCCCCACGGCAAGCCAGACTATCAGCGTCACGAGCGCGATGGACATGACCGTCGGCACGAATATGCCGGACACCTTATCCGCAAGCTTCGCTATCGGCGCCTTGGTAGCCGCCGCATCGCTGACCATGCGGATTATCTGCGACAGCGTCGTATCCTCGCCGATGCGCGTTGCGCGGCAGCGGATATAGCCCGCCTGATTTATCGTCGCGGCGGAGACGCGATCCCCTTCCGTTTTATCGACCGGTATGCTTTCGCCGGTCAGCGCCGACTCGTCCACGGCGCTGCTGCCTTCGATAATGACGCCGTCAACGGGTATACTGTCGCCCGGGCGCACGGCGAACACATCGCCGAGCTGCACCTGCTCGACCGGAACTTCGACCTCCTCGCCGTTGCGCACGAGGCGCGCGGTCTTGGGTGCGATGGACATCAGCGCCTTGAGCGCGTCGGTCGTCTTGCCCTTGGAGCGAGCCTCCAGAAGCTTGCCGACAGTGATGAGCGTGAGTATCATGGCGGCAGACTCGAAGTACAGCTCATCCATCCACTCCATACCGCCGCCGAGGCAGAGCTGATAGAGCGCATAGACGCTGTAAATGAAAGCCGCGCCGGAGCCGAGGGCAACGAGCGTGTCCATATTCGGCGCGCGGTGAATGAGTCCCTTGAAGCCGCTGATGAAGAATCTCTGGTTGATGACCATGACAATGACCGTGAGCAGCAGCTCCGTCAGCCCCATCGCGGCATGACTGTGCGCAATCGGCTCCGGCAGCGGCCAGCCGAACATCATGTGCCCCATCGAGACGTACATCAGCGCCAGCAGGAACACGAGCGAGGCGATGAGCCTCTTTTTGAGCGCGGGCGTGGCCTTGTCGGCCAGCGCATCCTCGGCGTTCGCGCGCGACTGCGCCGGAGTTGCCGCGCCCTGAACGGACGCGCCGTAGCCCGCCGCTTCTACCGCGGAAATGACGGCGGACGCGTCCACTGCGCCGTCAACGGACATTGAATTAGTAAGCAGGCTGACGGCGCATTCCGTCACGCCCGGCACTGCCGACACCGCTTTTTCCACCCGCGCGCTGCACGCGGCGCAGCTCATGCCTGTAACATTGAAGTGCTGCATGGTTTCCTCCATGGATAATGCATTGTACCGCTTGGTACGTCTGCATTATATTACCCGTTTTTTGCGCCGTCAAGTCTTTGGTTAGATTCATCAAATCAGAATGATAAATTATATGCAAATGAACAACATAATCAGTAAACTCTATTATGCAAATAATATTATGTATATATGATTATGTAAATTAAATCCCTCCTGCGCGGCTGCACAGGAGGGAAAAGCTTTATTTTTCAAGCACCACAGTGACAAGCACAGGGTTGTGATCCGAATTTTCAAATCCGGCGTCAACGGTCTCAACGGTTTTCAGCTGCACGTTCGGCGAGAGGATCAGCCCGTCGATAACGTAGTGCTGGGTGTTCTCCATGTCGCTCGCGTCGTAGGGCTGGTTCAGCAGACGGCAGGACGGCACGGACATGTCATAGGCCAGCGTCCAGCCATCGGGGGCAGTGTCCTCCGCGAGGATGCCCGGCTCCCAGTTTTCGGGGTGGGTATTAGGGTAGACGTCAAGACTGCCGGGGAACACCTGATTGAAGTCCCCGCCCGCGATGACGTAGTTGCCCTTCTCGTACTCGGACTGGATGAACTCGCGCAGCTGCTTTGTCTGAGCGATCTTGCCCTCGCCGTCGTCATAGGCTTCGAGATGCAGGTTGACGAGCACAAGCTGCTTGTCGCTGCCCTCGATGGGCAGGTAACTGACTAGCAGGCAGCGCTTGAGATTCGCGGTGCTGACCGGCCAGCTGAACGGGCACGGCAGGGCGATGCGCTCCGCCGAGGCTATCTCATACCTCGTCGTCGTGAAAAGGCCGCTGTTGACTCTGCCGATCGGCGGCCACGGTATCGGGACGTAGGGGCAGGAGTAGTTCAGCGCGTGAACGCCGTTGCCGCGGATAACATACCCGCTCTCGTCGATGCGGTAGGTGCGCGCGGAATCCACGTCCACCTCCTGAAGCATCATCAGATCAGGTAACAGCTCGTCCAGCGTGTCGGAGATGCCGTTGAGGTACTTCTCAACGGTAGCTATGTCGGCGGAGGTTTTCTTCGTGCCGCCGTCCATAAAGAAGTCCTCATCCTCGCCGAGTCCCGCGTAGCCGATGTTCCAGCTCAGAACGGTCAGTTCCTCGCCCGCCTGAAGCTGCGGGGAGACGGGATCGGCAGCGCCGCCGTCGTGCTCCTCGCTTATCACTTCGAGCTGCTCGACGTCCGCGGGGCGGTACTCGGTTATGGTCAGGAACAGGATGCCGAGCGCCGCAAGCGCTACGACGGCTCCCAGCACGCAAAGGACGACTTTCAGCGCCTTTTTCATAGCTCGGCGATTACCTCGCATTCAAGCAGCACGTCCTTGGGCAGGCGCGAGACCTCAACGCAGGAGCGCGCGGGGAAGGGCTCGGTGAAATACTTGGCGTAGACGGCATTGATCGCGCCGAAATCGTCCATATGACGGATAAAAACTGTGGTCTTGACGACGCGGCTGATGTCGCTTCCCGCGGCCTTGAGCAGCTCTGCGACGTTCTTGAACACCTGATTTGCCTGCGCCTCGAGGCCGTCCGCTATCGCACCGGTCTCAGGGATGATAGGGATCTGGCCGGAGCAGAACACGAGATTTCCGACTATCTGCGCCTGGGAATAGGGGCCGATCGCTGCGGGGGCTTTGTCTGTTGATACAGTTTTCATTTTGGAATTTCCTCCTTTTATGATATTTAAAATACTTTTTGGCTCAAATATGTTATCAGTCCATCAGAATGGTGTAGCCGTGCGCCTTCAGCGCATCCATGACGGCCTTGCCATGCTCCTCGCCGGCGACCTCGCAGGCCACGCTGACGGTGGTCTCGTTCGGGTTCAGCCCCTGGCTGAGCTTGTCGTGCTGCACGGTGAGGATATTCGCGCTCATGGAGGCGAGAATGTGCAGCAGCTGCTCCAGACTGCCCGGACGGTCGAGCAGCTTGACCGCGAATTTTATGCGGCGGTGCCGCGCGACGAGCCCCTGCTCGATGATGCTCTGCACGAAGCTGACGTCAATATTGCCGCCGGACATGACGCATACGACGCGCTTGCCCTTCACGTCGAGCTTGCCGCTGAGCACTGCGGCGAGCGGCGTCGCGCCCGCAGGCTCGACTATCTGCTTGCAGCGCTCCATGAGCAGCAGTATCGCGGAGGATATCTCCATATCCGACACCGTGACCACGCCGTCGGCATAGCGGTTGATGAGATCGACCGTGATGTCGCCCGGCGACTTGACGGCGATACCGTCAGCAATAGTGGAAGCCGTGTCGGTCGATATCAGGCGCTTGGCCTTGTAGCTCTGGGCGATGGCGTCCGCCCCCTCGGCCTGTACGCCGTAAACCTTGACGCGCGGGTTTATCTGCTTTATCGCAGCCGCGACACCGGCCAGAAGTCCGCCGCCGCCCGCGGGCGCGATGACTATATCCACGCTCGGCAGGTCGCCGAGTATTTCAAGGCCGAGAGTGCCCTGACCGGCGATGACCTCAAGGTCGTTATACGGGTGCAGGAAGGTAGCCCCTTCCTCCTCGCATATCTCGCAGGCGCGCTTGTACGCGTCATCATAGCAGTCTCCGGCGAGGACGACCCGCGCGCCGTAGTTCTCTGTCGCCTGTACCTTTGCGATGGGCGCGGCCTTGGGCATAACTATCGTGGCCGGAATGCCGAATTTCCTCGCCGCGCAGGCGACGCCCTGCGCGTGGTTCCCTGCGGATGAGGCAACGACCGCCTGAAGCCCGCCGCGTTCCATGAGCGCGGCGATCTTATTGCTCGCACCGCGTATTTTGAATGAGCCGGTCTTCTGGCGATTCTCGCACTTCAGGTAAATATCGCCGCCGGTCATGGCGGAAAAGGTTGCCGAATGGTCAAGCTCCGTGTGGTGCAGGATCGGCTTCAGCCGCTCTGCCGCAAGCTCGAAATCTTTCAGTTCGATGTTCATGCGTAATGCCTCCCGATATCGGTTTTATATATTATATTACTTTACGGCGCTAAAGGCAATGCGCATTTTAATATTTGTTTTTATTGCCACTATTTGCGGCTTATGGTATACTATATTGTATTATCTTTTTTGAGGACTTTTATGGAAACGGAAAAGAATACAGAAAAACAAAGTAATTTCAGACTGATATGGAGCTTTCTGAAGGGCAGCAAGGCGCTGTTCGCGGTGTGCATAATCTCGGCGGCGCTCATGGCGCTGGCCGACATGGTCATCCCGCAGATAATCCGCGCTGCGATAGACAACGCCATCGGCGGCGCACCGGCGGATTATCCGGCGACGGTAATGCGGCTGGTTGACAGGGGCGGCGGCTTTGCCTACCTCGGAGAGCACCTGTGGATAATGGCGCTGGCAATAGTCGCGGTCGCGCTCGTGAAAGCGGTAAGTCAGTATCTCTTCCGCCTGACAAACTCCATGGCGGCGGAAACCATGGTCAAGACCATGCGCGACGGGCTTTTCGAGCACATCGAGCATCTGCCCTTCGCGTGGCACATGAAAAACCGCACCGGCGATATCATCCAGCGCTGCACCTCGGACATCGACACGATGAAAAACTTCATCTCCGAGCAGATGACCTCGATACTCCGCATTATAATTCTGCTCGTGATGGCGGTCATATTCATGCTGGGCATGAACGTCCGGCTGACCATCATCGCGCTGATACCCGTCCCGATCATAATCTGCTACTCACTGCTCTACTATAAGCGCGTAGGCGACGGTTTCCTTGACTGCGACGAGAACGAGGGCAAGCTCTCGGCCATGGCGCAGGAGAATCTGACGGGCGTGCGCGTAGTGCGCGCGTTCGGGCGCGAGCGCTATGAGCGCGACCGTTTCGAAGATCAGAACGAATACTACACCTCGAAATGGGTGCGCCTTGCAAAGGTGATGAGCCGCTACTGGTCAAGCTCCGACGTGCTGTCCGGCACGGAGGTGCTGCTGGTCGTCGTGTTCGGCGCGGTGTTCACTCTGCGCGGCGAGATTACCGCAGGCGAATACGTGACCTTTATCTCGTATAACTCGATGCTGGTCTGGCCTGTGCGTATGCTCGGCCGCATGATATCCGAAATGAGCAAGGCCGGCGTGTCCGTGGAGCGCATAGCGTACATCATGAATTCCCCCGTCGAGCAGGACAAGCCCGGCACAACGGAGCCTGATCTCAGCGGCGACATCCGCTTTGAGCACGTGAACTTCGCCTACGAGGGCTGTCCGGAGATCCTACACGACATCGACTTCACTATGCCTGCAGGCTCCGTCCTCGGCATCCTCGGCGGCACTGGCAGCGGCAAATCTACGATGATGTTCCTGCTTGACAAGCTCTATGAGCTGCCGCCCGAAAACGGCAGAATAAGCATCGGCGGCGTGGACATCAACGACATCAGCACGCCCTATCTGCGCGAAAATATCGGCATGGTACTTCAGGAACCGTTCCTGTTTTCGCGCTCCATCGCAGAGAACATCTCCATCGCGGGCGAGGAGGTCGATATGGCCGCCGTGCGCGAGGCTTCCCGCGCGGCCTGCCTCGACGAGACCGTCGAGGGCTTCACGCAGGGCTACGACACCTTTGTCGGTGAGCGCGGAGTGACGCTCTCCGGCGGTCAGAAGCAGCGCGCCGCCATCGCGCGCACGCTGATGCGCCGTCAGCCCATTATGATATTCGACGACTCTCTCTCCGCGGTCGACACCGAGACCGACGCGAAGATACGCGCCGAGCTTGAGCGGCGCTTCGGCTCGGCCAGCATCATCCTGATATCCCACAGAATAACCACCCTTGCCAAGGCCGGTCAGATACTCGTGCTCGACAAGGGGCGCATAGCCGAGCGCGGCACGCATGACGAGCTTGTCGCCGCAAACGGAATATACCGCAAGATCTACGATATCCAGACCGCGGGTGCGGAGGAGGCGGCAAAATGAAAAAAGCAGAAAGATCCGGCCTCCCCTTTTTCGGCATCGGCAAGATAATCCCCTACCTCGCAAGGTACAAAAAGCGGGTCTACGCCATGCTGTTCTGCGGTCTGCTCGGCAGCGTTGTCGATATTGCGCAGCCGATTTTGCAGCGCTACTCGATAAATCACTTCATCGGCGGCGGAACGCTGGACACGCTGCCGTGGTTCATCGCAATCTACTTCGGCACCATACTTCTTTCCTCCGCAGCAAATTACATCTCCTGCACCGACGCCACCTGCCTTGAGGTCTGGATAGACCGTGACCTCAGAAACGACGCCTTTGCGCACCTGCAGACGCTGTCTTTCTCATACTTCAACCAGAACAGCGTCGGCTACATTCACGCCCGCGTCATAAGCGACAGCTCGCGTATCGGCACGCTGTTCTCATGGTCGCTCATCGACGGCGTATGGCAGATGACCTACCTCGTCGGCGCAATAGTCGTCATGCTCGTCATAAACGCGAAGCTCGCGCTTATGGTGCTGACGATAATGCCGATCATCGTGCTGCTGTTCTCGGTGTTCCAGAGCCGCCTTGTCCGCGTCAACCGCGAGGTGCGCGAGATAAACTCGAAAATAACCGGCAACTTCAACGAGGGCATCACCGGCGCAAAGACGATAAAGACGCTGGTCATTGAGGACAAGATACACGACGGCTTCGTCGCCGACACCGCCGCCATGCGCAAGAAGACCGTGCGCGCCGCGCATCTGCGCGGGCTTTTCGCCTCGACAATGGGCTTCGCCTCGTCGCTCGCGCTTGCGATAGTCCTGTGGCGCGGCGGCTACATCGCCGCAAGCGAGGTCGGCACTTTCTCGATGTTCATGTCCTACGCACAGGGCATGATGGAGCCGGTGCGCTGGATAATCGACAGCATTTCCGACCTCATCACGACGCAGGTCAACATCGAGCGTCTGTCGAAGCTGCTTGAGACGAAGTCCGACGTTGTGGATTCTCCGGAGGTCATCAAGAAATACGGCGATTGCTTCGACCCGAAGCGTGAGAACTGGGAGCCGATAAAGGGCGACATTGAATTTGACGACGTCAGCTTCAAATACCCCGACGGCGACGAATATATTCTCGAGCACTTCAGCCTCAATATCCCATTCGGCACAAACATTGCCATAGTCGGCGAGACGGGCGCGGGCAAATCCACGCTCGTGAACCTCATCTGCCGCTTCTATGAGCCGACGTCCGGCCGCGTCCTCATCGACGGGCGCGACGCACGCGAGCGCTCGCAACTCTGGCTGCACTCCGCGATAGGCTACGTCCTTCAGACGCCGCACCTCTTCTCCGGCACCGTGCGCGAGAACCTGCTCTACGGCAACCCGAACGCGACCGACGAGGATATCCGCCGCGCGCTGGAGCTTGTCTCGGCGCAGGGCGTGGTGGATAAGCTTGAAAACGGGCTTGAGACCGACGTCGGCGAGGGCGGCGACATGCTCTCCACCGGCGAAAAGCAGCTGCTGTCCTTCGCCCGCGCGATCCTCGCCGACCCGCGCATCCTCGTGCTCGATGAGGCGACAGCATCGGTCGACACGATAACGGAGCAGAAGATACAGTCCGCCATAGACACGATAATCCACGGCCGCACCTCGATAGTCATCGCGCACCGTCTCTCCACCGTGCGCAATGCCGACCTCATCCTCGTCGTTGACGACGGCAAAATTATCGAGCAGGGCACGCACGAACAGCTCATGTCCCGCCGCGGCAGCTACTACCGCCTGTACACCCGCCAGTATGAGGACGAGGCGACAAGCAGACTTCTGAGCTGAGGCCGAAGCCTTTAACCATTTAATTTTTGGAGTACCCGTATGGACACAATGACAGAATACCTGCTCACAGGCACAAAGTATCTGATGATACTTCTGTCCGTCATCATACTCATCCGCTGTCTGCGTTCTATGTTCAGCGTGCGGTATGATCCGGAGGTCTGGGGCTATATGCGCGTCGGCAACGAGCGCATCCCCGTCAACCATTGGGAAAACTTAATAGGGCGCTCCCGCTCGGCGGACATCCGTGTAGACCGCGAGGGCGTCAGCCGAGTGCACGCCGTTCTTACGCGCAGCGACCACGGGGTCTGGACGATCTATGACATCTTCTCCAAGGGTGGAGTCTGGGTCAACGGCGAGCGCGCGGACGACAACGGTCTGACCGTTGAGGACGGGGACGCCATAAACCTCGCCGGCAACGTGATACGCTTTTACGACACAACGCCGGAAAAACGCCAGAAGCTTGAAGAAAAGCGTGAGGCGGCGGGGCTTGCCGTGTCCCCCGCGCTGACGCTCTTTGACCTGACGCTGTTCGAGCTGCTGCTCCTTGCGCAATACGTATATTCCGCGGCGAGGAAAAACCTGTTCCCCATCGCGCTCGCCTTCGGGACGCTCATTCTCCTTCAGCTCTGCTGCTATAACGCGATGCGGCTGATGGGGCGCTCCGGCTTCGAGATCGAAACGCTGGCGTTCTATCTCACGGCGCTCGGCCTCGCGGTCGCCGCGTCGTCAACGCCGGAGGATATGTATAAGCAGATTTTGCTCATTCTGGTGAGCGTGCTGCTGTTCCTGTTCGGCGGCTGGTGGCTCCGCAGCCTCAAGCGCAGCGCCGTTATGCGCACGCCCGTCGCGGTGCTGGCGCTGGCGCTGATGGCACTGAACGTGCTGACAAGCGAGTCGGTCAACGGCGCGCGCAACTGGCTCGAGGTTGCCGGATACTCGCTCCAGCCCTCCGAGCTTGTCAAGGTCGCGTACATCTATGTCGGAGCGTCCACGCTCGACCGGCTGTACCGCCGCCGGAACCTGTATTCATACATCGCCTTCTCCGCGGCCTGCGTCATCGCGCTCGCGCTGATAGGTGACTTCGGCACGGCGCTCATATTCTTTGCGACCTTCCTTGTGATATCCTTCATGCGCTCCGGCTCCATCGCCACCGTTATACTCGCGGTCACGGGGGCGGGGCTTGCGGGCTTCCTCGCGGTGAGCGTCAAGCCGTACATCGCCCAGCGCTTTGCAAACTGGGGGCATGTGTGGGAGGATATCTACAACACCGGCTTCCAGCAGACCCGCGCGATGTCCGCCGCCGCATCCGGCGCGCTCTTCGGCAAGGGCGCGGGCAGCGGCTGGCTGCACAATGTTTTCGCCGCGAACACCGACATGGTCTTCGCCATGATATGCGAGGAGCTGGGGCTCATCATCGCCCTTTGCTCCATCGCCGCGATACTGGTTCTCGCCTTTTTCGCCGTACGCAGCGCAAGCCGCAGCCGCAGCGCGTTCTATTCCATCGCCGCCTGCGCGACAGTGAGCATGCTGCTCGTGCAGCTGTCGCTGAACGTTTTCGGCTCTCTGGATATCCTGCCGTTCACCGGCGTGACCTTCCCATTCGTCTCCCGCGGCGGCACGTCGCTTCTCTCCTGCTGGATGCTCATGGCTTTCATAAAAGGCTCCGACACGCGGCGCGAGGGCAGCTTTGCGGTGAGACCCGTGACCGCCGAATCGTGCGCCGAGGAGGACGAGGAAGAAGACGAATACGAAGAGGATGATTATGACGGGGAGGACGCGGAATGAAAAAGATAAGCAGACGCGCTATATCCGTGCTTCTCATCGCGGCAGCCGTCATATTCGGCTGCGTCGTATACGTGCTGCGCTATATCGACGACGGGCGCTCATGGGCCTTGGCTTTTTCCAGCGCCAACTCCGGCTCCTCCGGACTTATAAGCGACCGCAACGGCGTCGTTCTCGCCCGCTTCGGCGGCGGCACTAATCTCTACGCCGACGATGAACAGACCCGTCTCAGCTGCTATCACGCCCTCGGCGACTATACGGGCGCGACAGCGACGGGCGTAATAAACAACTTCTGGGACAATATGCAGGGCTTCAGCCTCGTCACGGGAACGACCAAGGCGCAAAGCTTTGCGATGTCCCTGAACATCGACAGCAGGCTGAACAACTCCGCCTACGAGGCTCTTGCCGGACGAAACGGCGCCGTACTCGTGATGAACTACAAAAACGGCGAGCTTCTGTGCATGGTGTCCTCCCCGTCCATCGACCCCCTGGCGGATAATTCGAACCCGCCCGACGGCGCATATATAAACCGCTGTCTCTCCGCGTCGTTCACGCCAGGCTCGGTGTTCAAGCTCATAACGGCGGCGGCCGCCATCGAGAACATTCCCGATATCTTCTCCCGCACGTATTACTGCGAGGGCAGCTATACGATAGCCGGAGTTGAGATATACTGCTCCGGAACGCATTACACGCAGACCTTTGAGCAGGCGCTCGCCAATTCCTGCAACTGTGCTTTCGCGCAGATAACCGTAAGTCTCGGTCAGGACACAATGGTGGAATACGTGAAAAAATACGGCTTTCTCGACGCGCAGAGCCTTGACGGCATCTCGACCGCCGCGGGCAGCTACCCGACGGAGTTTGTCGGCGATCCCGAGCTTGCGTGGTCGGGCATCGGCCAGTCCACCGATCTTGTCTGCCCCTATTCCCTGCTGCGCTATGTCGCCGCCATCGCAAACGGCGGCACTCTGTGCGAGCCGCGGCTCGTGATGAGCGGCGCGGAAGCGGAAAAATCGCAGCTTATGGAGGCCGATACGGCGGACAAGCTCAAGCAGATGATGAGCTACAACGTTGTCTCTCACTACAGCTCCGACAGGTTCCCGGGGCTTAATGTCTGCGCCAAGACCGGCACCGCGGAGCTTGGCGACGGCACGAGTCACGCGTGGTTCGCCGGATTTCTGGACGATGAGGCGCACCCCTACGCGTTTGTGGTTCTCGTTGAGCGCGGTGGAGGTGGCCTGACGAACGCCGGCGCGGTGGCGAACACGGTGCTTCAGGCGGCAGTCGGAAACTGAGCGCAAATCCATACTGATTTACGAGGAAATTCAACATGATCGACATTTCCGTAAGCTCGCTGGTAAAATCCTTCGAGCTTGGCAAAAATATTCTGGACGGTCTGACCTTCACGGTCAACTCCGGCGAGCGCGTCGGCATCCTCGGCCATAACGGCTGCGGAAAGACGACGCTGTTCCGCATACTCGCGGGCGAGATTGGCTGGGACGAGGGCGAGGTAATGGTAGCGCCGAGCAAACGGCTCGGCCTCATCTCTCAGATTCCCGTCTACCCTGACGGCTGGACGACCGAGGACGTGCTGCGCTCAGCGCACAAGCGTCTGTACGAGATAAGCGACCGGCTCGACGAGCTGGGGCTTCTCATGGAGCACGACCAGTCCCCCGCGCTTCTGCAGGAGTACGACCGCCTGAGTGACGATTTCCGCCGCCTCGGCGGCTACGATATGGACACAGCTCGAAACCGCGTCGCAAACGGTCTCGACATCCCCGCCGCCATGCGCGAACAGCCGTTCGACTCTCTCTCCGGCGGCGAAAAGACCCGCGTCAACCTCGCGCGGCTCATCCTTGAGGACACTGACATTCTCCTTCTCGACGAGCCGACGAACCACCTTGACCTGCACGCTACCGAGTGGCTCGAGGATTACCTGCTGCATTTCAAGGGCACCGTGCTCTCGATAAGCCACGACCGCTGGTTCATCGACCGCGTCGCGCAGCGCTGCATCGAGATCGTCGACGGCAAGGCGGAGTTCTACTCCGGCGGCTACAGCTTCTATCTCGAGGAGCGCCAGCGCCGCTTTGAGGAGAAGATGCGCAAATATGAAAAGGATCAGGCCAAGATAGAGCAGCTCACCCGCGCTGCGGAGCAGATGCATCTCTGGGCGTTCATGGGCAACGACAAGCTGCATAAGCGCGCCTTTTCCATGGAAAAGCGCATCGAAAAGCTGTCTCACACCGAGAAGCCCACCGAGCAGAAGAAGCTCTCCGTCAAGTTCCGCCAGCGCGAATTTGAGGGCGACGAGGTCCTCGTGATGGAGGGACTTTCGAAAAGCTTCGGCGAAAAGAAGCTGTTTTCCGGCCTTGACCTCACCGTCACCGGCGGCGAGCGTATCGCGCTCATCGGCGACAACGGCACCGGTAAATCCACGCTCGTCAAGCTCATCATGGGCGACGAAACGCCGGACGCCGGATACGTATACCGCGGCCCCGCAGTGCGTACGGCCTATCTGCCGCAGATGGTCAGCTTCTCCGTTCCGGAGCGCTCGGCCTACGACACCATGCTTTATGACTGCCGCTGCCAGCCGCAGGAGGCGCGCGACAGGCTCGCGGCCTTCGGCTTCCGCGGCGAGGACGTATTCACGCCGGTCGGCACGCTGTCCGGCGGCGAAAAGAGCCGCCTGAGGCTGTGCATGCTGATGGGTTCTGACATAAACTTCCTGATACTTGATGAGCCGACGAACCATCTCGACATCGCCAGCCGCGAATGGATGGAGGATGCGCTGTCCGATTATGAGCAGACGTTGCTCTTTGTCTCGCACGACCGATATTTTATAGAGAAGTTTGCGACCCGCATATGGGCGCTGGCCGACGGCCGGATAACCGATTTCCGCGGCGGCTACAGCGAATTCTGCCAGTGGCGCGACCGGCAGGAGGTGTTCCGCCAGAACGAGCGCGCCGCGCAGAAAAAGAAGGAGCCAAAGGCCGAACCTAAGAAAAAGCCCGTGCAGGGCAACGACAAGGCCATCGCCAAGGCAGAGCGTGAGATCGCGAAGCTTGAGGCTAAGATTGCGGCGCTCGACGCCGAGGCCGAGGCCAACGGCAGCGACTATCAGAAGCTCATGGAGCTGTCCGCCGAGCGCGAAGGGCTTGAAAACGAGCTTCTGGAGCTATATGAACAGTGGGAGGAGCTGAACGGATGAACGGTCTGAAAAGTATACCGAACTGGATACTCTGGACTGCCGCGCTGCTCGCGGCGGCGCTGGTGTTCCGCTTTGCGATGCGCGGCTACGCGTACATAGGCTACACGCTGGCCTTCATCGCCGCCCTGATAGTGCTGCATCACTATCTGCCGCGCGGCGCGTGGCGCGCCGTGACGGCGCTGGTGTGCGTCGGGCTTATATATTTCTGCATCGTGGAGATACCGATAATCGCAAATTCGCGCACGGATAAGGATCCTGAACGGAAGTACCTCGTCGTACTCGGCGCCGCCGTGCACGGGTCGACGCCGTCTCTCTCCATGGCGCACCGGCTCGAGGGCGCGCTCGGCTATCTCGAAGCCTATCCGGATTCTATTGCGATAGTCAGCGGCGGTCAGGGGAACGGCGAGGATATCAGCGAGGCGCAGGCGATGTACGATTGGCTGACAGCGCACGGCGTCGCGCCGGAGCGGGTCATTATGGAGAACAGATCGACCTCGACGATGGAGAACCTTGAGTTCTCATACAGGATAATCCGCGAGCGCGGGGACGAACCTGAAGGCAATGTCGCCATCGTCTCCAGCGGATATCATCTCTACCGCGCAAAGGAGATGTCCAAAATGCTGGGCGTCGCCGCAGCGGGCGTCGCGGGCGCTCCGGATTACCCGCTGATAACCCTGAACTTTTTCATCCGCGAGGCGTTCGGCGTAACGCACCTGTGGGTGCTTGGAAACTGAGATATCCGTCCCCGGCATAAATTATTTCCGAGGTGATAAGATGAACTATTCCGACGAATACCGCGCCAGGCTATGCACGGCCGATGAGGCGGTGCGGCTTGTCAAAAACGGAGACTGGGTCGATTACGCGTCCAACAACGCTAAGCCCGTCCTGCTCGACCGCGCGCTTGCCCGGCGCAGAGACGAGCTGCACGGCGTGAAAATACGCGGGAATCTGACCCCGGGGCCGCTCGCCGTTGTGGAGTGCGACCCGGATATGGAGCACTTCGTCTACCACACATGGCACTGCTCCGGCTACGAGCGCAAGCTATGCGACGCGGGGCGCGCGTTCTTCACGCCGATGATCTTCCGCAACCTCGGCTGGTACTACCGTACCCAGCTGACGGTCAACGTCGCGATGTTCTGCGTCTCCCCCATGGACAGCCACGGCTATTTCAGCTTCGGCGGCTCCACCGGCGTATGCCGCGACATCGCCGACACTGCGGACGTCATCATTCTCGAGGTCAACGAGGCCGTTCCGCGCGTTTTAGGCGAGGGCGAGAGCATACACATCTCCGAAGCGGCGCGCGTCGTTGAGGCGGGCAGGCTTCCGCTGTGGGACATGCAGTCCCCTGAGCCGTCGGAGACGGACACGATGATCGCCCGCCACATCTTCCCGCACATTCACGACGGGGCGACAGTGCAGCTCGGCATCGGCGGTATGCCGAACGCGCTCGGCAGGCTCATTGCGGAGTCCGACCTGCACGATCTCGGCATGCACACGGAGCTGTGCTCCGACGGGTATCTCGCGATGTTCCGCACCGGTAAGCTCACGAACCGCCGCAAGCCGCTGCACACCGGCAAGGGTGTGTACGGGCTCGCTGTCGGCAGCGAAGAGCTGTACGACTGGATAAACGACAACCCCGGCCTCATGGCCATGCCTCTCAGCTACGTCAACGACCCGTATGTCATCGCGAAAAACGACGGCATGATCTCGATAAACGGCTGCCTGAACGCCGACCTCTACGGGCAGGTAGCATCCGAGAGTGCGGGAACGCGCCAGATAAGCGGCACCGGAGGCCAGCTGGATTTTGTGACCGGAGCGACGCTGTCCCGCGGCGGCAAGGCATTTTTGTGCATGAGCAGCACCTTCCGCGACAAGGCCGGAGTTCTCCATTCTCGCGTGCTGCCGCGCTTCGGCGGCGATATTATCACAACGCCGCGCAGTCAGGCGTATTACGTTGTCACCGAATATGGCGCGGCGAATCTCGCCGGACGCAGCACGTGGGAGCGTGCGGACGCGATGATATCCATCGCCCACCCCGACTTCCGCGACGAGCTTATACGCGCGGCAGAGCAGCAGAAAATATGGCTGCCGTCAAATAAAAGATAAATACAAGGACGAAATATGGAACTGGAACTGCACAAAGGCCGTCCGGCCGACAAGCGCATCGACAAGGAAGAGCGCTGCTACGCGCTTCTCGACTCGCTTGGGATAGAATATTACCGCGTCGACCATGAGCATGCGGATACAATTGAGGCCTGCCACGGCATAGAGTCCGTGCTGGGCTGCGGGATATGCAAGAATCTGTTTCTGTGCAACCGGCAGGCGACGGAGTTTTATCTTCTGCTCCTCCCCGGCGACAAGCCGTTCAAGACGAAGCTCCTATCAAAGCAGATAGGCTCCGCGCGGCTGTCCTTCGCATCCGCAGAGCACATGGAGGAGCTGCTGGACATCACCCCCGGCTCCGTCAGTGTACTGGGGCTGATGAACGATACTCAGCAGCGCGTGCATCTTCTTATCGACAACGACCTGCTCGCCGACGAATATCTCGGCTGCCACCCCTGTATAAACACCTCCACTCTGCGCATCGCAATGGGCAACGTGCTGCACAAGCTCATCCCCGCCATGGGGCATGAACCGGCCTTCGTCATTCTGCCGTGGAACCCTGAAGAATAACAAAACGCCGTCCCCGTGAACGAAAAGTTCACGGGGACGGCGTTTATGTATCGTTTTATTTTCGCACGTACACGCGCGGGACGCGCTTTGACACCGCGCAGAGAAGCTCATACGGTATCGTTCCGGCAGCGTCGGAGAGCTTATAGATGCTGTTGCGCTCGCCGAACAGCTCCACCTCGCTGCCGACATCGACCTCCGGAAGCTCCGTCAGGTCGATCATGCACATGTCCATGCATATGCTGCCGCGCTGCGGCGCAAAGCCGTTTCCTGCGGCGAAGCTGCATTTATTCGATATCACGCGCGGCAGGCCGTCAGCATATCCTATGGCCAGCACGCCCATGCGTGTGCGCCGCTCGGTGACGTAGCGGCGGCCATAGCTGACGCTGACACCGCTGTCATATATCTTTATCGTGCTGACCGTGCTGACAAGGCGCATGCACGGCTTCAGACCCATTCTGCCGCTGGTATCGCCATAGCCGTACAGCAGCAGGCCGGGGCGGACCATATCCAGCGCCATCTCAGGGTAGCTCTCCACGGCGCCGCTGTTGGCGCAGTGGCGTATTTTGAATTTGATATTGCCGCGGGTCTCTACCTCGTCCACGACGCGGCAGAACAACGCGAATTGATCGCGTGTATACTTCTCGCAGTCCTCGCCCGGCTCGTCGGACACGGCGAAGTGCGTATACACGCCCTCGCTCTCGATGCCCGGCAGCGTGCAGGAACGGATGACGTTGTCCACGCCCTCCTCGAAGTGCGCCCCGTCGCAGAGAAAGCCGAGGCGGGACATGCCCGTATCGAGCTTTATGTGTATCTTCAGCGTCTTTCCAAGGCTCACGGCCTCCGCCGAATACTCCAGCGCCTTGGCAAGGCAGGTCACGGTCTGGGTGATGTTCTGCTCGATGAGCACGGAGGTGTACTCGTGCGGCGTATGGCCGAGGATGAGTATCGGCATTGTGACTCCGCCGCCGCGCAGCTCCAGCGCCTCGTCAAGGCAGGACACGGCGAGGTAATCCGCGCCCTCAGCCTGCAAAAGCCGCGAGACAGGCAGTGCGCCGTGACCGTACGCGTCCGCCTTCACAACGCCGAGAAAGCGGCAGCCATCAGGCAGGGTCGCGCGGATGGCGCGGTAATTGTGCCGCAGATTCTCAAGGTTTATTTCCGCCCATGTTCTCTTCTGTAAGTCGTTCATATCTGTCTCCGTTCCGAGGAATTCAAGCGCTGGATGTGCCAAGCTCCCAATCCTCTATTTCGCAGAATACCGTCACGCGCTCTCCGGATGCAAGCTCCGCGTATACCGGCGTCATGCTCTCCTCTTCGAGCCACACGGTAACGGTCATGCCGTCCTCAGGGATAAGCCGCACTACCGTGCTGTCGCCCTCGCGCCAGAAGCAGTCGGCATAGCCGCCGCGCAGTGCGTCGACCAGATACGGCAGCGCGCCGACAGGCGTCAGGCCGCCGTCCAGCGTCCCGGTGTCGATGACGAAGCCGTAATACTTCAGCGCGCCGGAGCCGTCCTTCCGCACCGCCTTCACTCCGCGCAGCTCCTCGGGCGACAGCACCGTCACGGCGCATTCCCCGCCCGACTGCTCATAGCGAAGCTCAAAGCTGACGCTCTTGTCCTCATACTCGGCGCGCAGAGCGGCCGTAAAGCTCAGGTTGTCCGCCTCGGAGACGGTTTCGGAAAATTCATCCCAGCGCTGTTCAAGCCCGCTGCCGCAGCCCGTCAGGAGCAAGACCGCGCACAGCGCGAACACGGTGCATATGCGTTTCATGGCGTCCTCCAAAATAATGATGCCATAGCATATGCTGCGATATGCCGTATTATAATCCTTCGGAGACGATTAGTCAAATATCATCATTGAATGGGCAGACTTACGCTTATGCTCGTTCCCTTTCCGGGCGCGCTGTCCATGGATATCCGCCCGCCGTGGTACTGGACGGCGTGTTTAACTATCGACAGGCCAAGCCCCGTGCCGCCGGACTCCTTGGAATGGCTCTTGTCCACGCGGTAGAACCGCTCGAAAATGCGGCTCTGATCCTCCGCCGCGATGCCTATCCCCGTGTCGCTCACGGTCAGCTTCGCGTTTTTGCCGTCGGACGATACATTGATGCTGACGGAGCCGCCGTCGACGTTGTATTTTATCGCGTTGTCGCCGAGGTTGTAGGCCACCTCGTATATGAGCTGCCGTACGCCCTCAAGCTCCGCCGGCTCGCCGCTTACGGAGAGATGCACGTTCTTTTTCTCCGCCTCGGCCTGGAGATCGTCCGCGGCGCCCTGCGCGACTTCAAGCAGATCAAGTCTCTCCTTCGGGAGCACCTCGCCCTCGTCAAGCTGGGAAAGGCGGATTATATCGCCGATAAGCGTCACAAGTCTCTGCGCTTCGGCGCGGATATGGCCGACGAAGCGCGGCATATCCTCAGGCTGCACCATGCCGTTTTCTATAAGCTCCGCACTGCCGATGATGCCCTGAAGCGGCGTTTTCAGCTCGTGCGAGACGTTCGCGGTGAACTCGCGGCGCATCTGCTCCGCGCTCTCCTGCTCCGTCACGTCGAAAACCAGTATAACGGTGCCGATAGCGGCTCCGTCGGAATCTATGCGGCTGACGTCGACCTGATAGATGCGGCCTCCATGCCGCTCGTGCAGGCGGCCATGTCCGCTCTCCATCGCCGAACGCACCGCCGCGCTCATGTCACAGCTGCGGTCAACCGTCAAAAAGTCCTTCCCCGCGCAGTCCCCCTCCACGGCGAAGATATTCCGCGCCGCCGGGTTCATGCTGAGGATGTAGCCCTGCTCGTTGAGCAGCACAAGCCCCTCGCGCATACTGCCCGTCACCTGCGCAAATTCGTCCGTGCGCCGCCGCAGTTCGCGCAGCTGCGAATTTATCTGACTGCGCTGGCGGTTGATGCGGCCTAAAACAGGCGCAAGCTCCTCGTAGGCGGCGTTGCTGTCGTCCAGCGGGTGCTCCAGATCAAGCTCGTTGAGCGGCGCGACGACGCGGCGGGAGATGTGTTTTGCGAGTATTGCGGACAGTATCAGCGCCGCGGCAAGCACCGCCAGCATCGGCTGCGTCACGCCGAGCAGGAGCGCACCCACAGTTGCCGTGCTGACGGAGACGCGCAGCACCGTGCCGTCATCAAGGCGGCGCGCGGCGTACATAGTTTTCTGCATCAGCGTGTTCGAGTATCTGACACTCTCGCCCGCTCCGGTCTCAAACGCGGCCTTGACTTCCTCGCGTTCTGAGTGGTTCTCCATACTGTCCGCGTCAGCCTTGGTGTCGTAAATCGCGCTGCCGTCCGCCGCTATCCACGTAAAACGGCGCTGCCCGTCCGGCAGCGCGGCGAGATAATCCATGCCATCGTCCTCAACGCCGACCGCAGCTATGCCCAGCTCTTCGCGCAGACCGCTCTCCTCGATTCCGCCGAAATAATCGCGCAGGAAGCCCACTGTCGTTATCATGCTTGCAAGCAGCACGCAGGCCGCCGTGAGCATGATGGAAGAGAAAATTTTCTTTGTCATACCTGCGCCTCCAGCCGGTAGCCCACTCCGCGCACCGTCTCTATCATCTCGCCGTATTCGCCGAGCTTCTGGCGCAGAGTGCGTATATGCATGTCAACCGTGCGCGTCTCGCCGCAGTAATCGGTGCCCCAGACCCGCTCCATGAGCTGTTCGCGCGTGAACGCGGTGCCGGGGTGCACCATGAAGAGACGCAGCAGTTCAAATTCCTTGTATGTAAGCGTGATGCGCTGGCCGCCGGCGGTGACGGTGTGCGCGTCGGCATCGAGCGAAACACCGCCCGCGCTGAGTCCCGCACGCTCCGCATCGTCGCGTCGGCAGCGGCGCAGCACCGCCTTGACGCAGGACACCAGCTCCATCACGCCGAAGGGCTTTGCGAGATAGTAGTCCGCGCCGAGGTCCAGGCCGTGTATCTTGTCGTACTCCGTGCCCTTCGCCGTGGCCATTATGACAGGGATATTGCGCAGAGCGTCGGACGCGCGCATACGGCTCAGAAGCTCAATGCCGTCTATCCCAGGCAGCATCACGTCCAGCACAACAAGCTCCGGCCGTTCGGCGCGCAGCGCGTCCCAGAACGCGGCGCCGTCGGAAAATCCGCGCGCCTCGAAGCCCACTGAACGCAGAGCGTATACCTCGATATCACGTATGCTGGCGTCATCCTCCACGCACCATATCATAGTCCCTTGTCTCCTTTATGCACGCCCGTCACGGCAAATATCACCCATTCGGCAATGTTCACCGCGTGGTCGGCGATGCGTTCAAAATACTTTGCTATCATCAGCAGGTCGAGGTCAAGCTCCCCGTTGCTCGGGTTTTTCGCTATGGCGTCTATAAGTTCCGCCTTGACCTGTATGAAACGGGCGTCCACCTCGTCGTCCTCGGCTATGACCCGCTCCGCTAACATTATATCATATTTTACATACGCATCAACACTTTCCGTGACCATATTCACCGCGCGGCGTGCCATTTCGCAGATAAGCGCGTCGTTTCCCGCGCCGTGACCGCCGAGGAAGCGCACCAGCGCCGCTATCTCCTCCGCCTGATCGCCTATACGCTCCATGTCCGTTATCATTTTCAGCGCGGCGGATATCTGCCGCAGGTCGCGCGCCACCGGCTGCTGCTGCAATAACAGCCGCAGGCACATGGATTCTATCGTGCGCTCCATCCGGTCGATGTCCGCGCCCAGCGTATCGACGCGCTTTGCAAGCTCCATGTCGCCCTCGGCGAGAGCCTTTGTCGCAAGCGCGATTATCTCCTCGCACATTGCGCCCATCTCAATGAGCGAACGGTTCAGCTCCGAAAGCTGCCTGTCAAAATTGCTTCTCATTTATCCAAACCTCCCCGTTATGTAGTCCTCCGTGCGCTTGTCCGCCGGCTGCGAGAACATCTGCTCCGTCCCGCCGTACTCCACCAGCTCGCCCAGGAGGAAGAACGCGGTGTTGTCGGATATTCGCACGGCCTGCTGCATGTTATGCGTAACGATGACGATCGTATACTTGCCGCGAAGCTGCATCGCGAGCTCCTCGATGCGCGAGGTGGATATCGGGTCGAGCGCGCTCGTCGGCTCGTCCATCAGCAGCACCTCTGGCTCCACAGCCAGCGCCCGCGCGATGCACAGTCTCTGCTGTTGGCCGCCCGAGAGGCCGAGAGCGTTCTTCTTCAGCCGGTCCTTTACCTCGTCCCAGATCGCCGCGTCACGCAGGGAGCGCTCGACTATGTCGTCAAGCCTCGCGCGGCTGCGCACGCCGTGTGTGCGCGGGCCGTAGGCGATGTTGTCGTATATGCTCATGGGGAATGGGTTCGGCTTCTGGAACACCATGCCGATCTGGCGCCGCAGCTCATTGACGTCCGTGCCCGGCGCATATATGTCCTCCCCGCGATACCTGACGCTGCCGGTGATCTTCACGTCCGGAACAAGGTCGTTCATGCGGTTGAGCGTTTTGAGGAAGGTCGATTTTCCGCAGCCGGAGGGGCCGATGAGCGCCGTGATGCTGTGCGGCTCTATCTCGACGCAGATGTCCTTCAGCGCCTGCTGCTTCCCGTACCAGAGGCAGAGATCGTTTACCGAAATAATGCTCATCTCAGCGCTCCTTTTTTCAGCATGTCCTCAAAGCTAAGCCCGTACCAGTGCGACGGCTGGCGCTTCACCGTTTCGCGGACGCAGCCGTAGCAGAAGTCCGCCGCCGCGGCCAGCGCGAGCTGCATGTCGCGCTGCGGGTCGGCCATGAGCTTGCCGCAGAACGCGGACGCGAAAACGTCGCCCGTGCCGTGCAGCGCAAGCGGGACGTATGGCGTGCTTATCTCACACTTTTCCCCGCCGAAGCGCGACAGGTAGCCGATGCGCCCCTCGCGGCGCACGCCGGTTATTATCACATTCGGCACGTTGAGCCGCGCGAGTATCGTCTCGGGTGCCGTGTCAAACGGTAGTCCGGCAAGGATGGCGGCCTCGGTCAGGTTCGGCGTTATCACATCGGCAAGCGCCGTCAGCCGCCGCATCGCTTCCACATATTCATCCGAAAAGCAGGGGTACAGCCGCCCGTTGTCGCCCAGAACCGGATCGACTATAACAACAGTATCGTCCCCGCCGAAATCGTGGATCAGCTTCTCCGTCAGGTTAATCTGCTCCACCGAGCCGAAGAAGCCGGTGTATATGCAGTCAAATATCACGCCGATGCTCCTCCAGTGCGCGGCGAAGGCGCGCATCTCCTCGGTCATCTCCCGCGCCGCGAAGCCCTCGAAGCCGCCCGTGTGCGTTGAGAGTATGACGGTGGGCAGCGCCACGGCCTCGACCCCGCAGGCCGAGACTATCGGCAGCGCCACGGAGAGAGAGCATTTACCGATGCAGGACAGGTCATTTATAAGCATTGCGCGCGGCATTCCGGTTTCGTTTATAGTAGTCATAGCTTTTTCTTCCTATTATAGTATTTGGTCACCAGTCCGGCGGCCAGATTGATTATAAGAGTGAGGAACATAAGTATCGCCGCTATCGCAAAGGCTACGCCGAATTCGCCCTGCTCCTTTGCGTAGACGTAGAGCGCGACAGTGAGCGTTGCGCCCGCGCCCTCAAGGCCGACGGCACGGATCCCTTCGAACAGCGGACGCAGCGTATGCGCGAAGCCCGCTGTGAACAGCAGCGCCGCCGACTCGCCGAGGATGCGGCCGACGGAGAGGATGCAGCCCGTGATCACGCCGTCCACGCAGCCTGGGATGACCACGGTGCGGATGACGCGCCATTTGCCCGCGCCCAGTCCGAACGCACCCTCGCGGTAGCTCTGCGGCACGGTTTTCAGGCTCTCCTGCGTCGTGCGCATTATCGTCGGCAGGTTCATCACCGCCAGTGTCAGCGCGCCCGCGAGAAGCGAGGTGCTCATGCTCAGGAACTGACAGAAAAACAGCATGCCGACAAGACCGTAGATTATCGACGGGATGCCGGACAGCGTCTCCGCGGCGTACTCTATCGCGCCGACGATGCGCTTATTGTGCGCGTACTCTGTCAGGTATATCGCCGCTCCAACCCCAAGCGGGACGACGATAACTATCGTCGCGAGCATGATATAAAGAGTATTCATGATATCGGGCAGGATGCCTATGCGCTCCTCGAGGTAGCTCGGCGAAGTGAACACCAGCTCCCATGACAGATTCGGGATGCCCTTATACAGCACGTACCCTATCAGAAACAGTACCAGCGCACAGGTAAGCGCGGATGCAAGCCACATCAACGCGCGCATCAGCCAGCCGTACGCGCGTCGGGAAGGCAAAAGTTTTTTTGAATCCATATTATTTATCCTTATCGCGTTTGAGGAAATAGTTAAGTGCCGCGTTTATCATCATTATGAACAGAAACAGCACCAGCGCTATGGAGAACAGCGCCTGCTGCTGAAGTCCGCTGGAGTAGGACATCTCGCTTGCGACCGCCGTTGTGAGAAAGCGGACACTCTGCAGAAGCTCCGGCATGTTCGGGGCGTTGCCCGACACCATCATGACCGCCATCGCTTCGCCTATAGCGCGCCCGACGCCGAGAACCACCGCCGCGGCGATTCCGCTTTTTGCAGCGGGGACGGAGACGCGGAAGCAGGTCTCCGTCGGCGTTGCGCCAATGGCGAGCGACGCGTCCTCATATTCCCGCGGCACGGCCTCCAGCGCCGTGACCGACACCTTGATGATGGACGGGAGAATCATCACCGCGAGCACGATTATCGACGCGAGCAGGCTCGCTCCGTCCGGCACGTCGAATATTTTTCTTATTCCCGGCACCAGCACCAGCATTCCCACGAGGCCGTACACCACTGACGGGATACCGGCCAGCACACCGACGGCGGCCTGCATTGAGTTTTTCACCGCGCGCGGCGCAAACTTTGCGAGATACACCGCCGTGAAAAATCCGATAGGGACGCCGAGCAGCATCGCGCCCGCCGTACCGTAAACGCTTGTGAGGATGAATGGGAGGATGCCGTATTTCGGCTCCTCCGCGGTGGATGCCCAGACCTTGCCCAGCAGGAACTCCCGCAGGCCGATCTCGCGTATCGCCGGTATGCCGGATATGACAAGATACACGGTTATGAGCAGCACGCAGCCAACGGTTATCAGCCCCATGATGAGAAACACGCCGTGTATTATATTTTCGTGCGCTTTCTGACGCTTCATCGGAAAGTCCTTTCAATGCGCCGAAAGGCGGTCGATATCGGCCGCCTTCAGGCCGGTGTTTTTCAGTTTGCCGCAACTGCGCCGGCTGCGGAGATGATGTCTGCCGCATCGGCGGAGAGGGCGAAGTCAAAGAACTTCTGCGCGGTGGCTGAGAGCGCGGTTCCTTCCTTGGTCACGAGGACGAACGGACGCTGGATGATGTAGCTGCCGTCCTTAACGGTCTCCTCGGTGGGAGTCACGCCGCTGACGCTGAGCGCCTTGACGGTATCCTTGAGCGCTGCGAGAGAGGCGTAACCGATAGCATCGGGGTTAGAGGCCACGGTCGCGATCACGTCGCCGGTGGAGGTGAGCTCCTGGCGGTACTTGCAAGCTTCGGCGGTGCCGGTGATGGTTTCGAAGCCGTCGCGCGTGCCGCTGCCGGCCTCACGGCCTATCAGGACGATCTCGGCGTCGTTGCCGCCAACTTCTTTCCAGTTCGTGATCTCGCCGGTGTAGATGGCGGCGATCTGCTCAAGGCTCAGATCGGAGACGGGGTTTTCGGGGTTGACGACCATTGCGATGCCGTCATAGGCGAGCACGGTCTCGACCAGTCCCTCGGCCTTCTCTTCGTCCTTCAGCGCGCGGCTCGAAAGGCCGATGTCGCAGCGGCCTTCGAGAACCGCCTTGATGCCGGAGCCGGAGCCGGTCGGGTTATAGGTGAAGCTTGCGCCGCTGTTGTTATTCATAAACGCCTCGCCCAGCGCGCCGATGACCTTCTCCATGGAGGTCGAGCCGTCGGTCGCGACAGAGCCGGTGACGGCGGCGTCAGTGCTGACGGAGCTGCTGGGTTCGCTGGATGCGCTGGTGCTTCCGGCCGTGCCGGAGCTGCCGCAGCCTGCGAGCAGCGCGGCTGCACATGCAAGTACAAGAACTATACTGATGATCTTTTTCATGTTTTATCTCCCTTTCGTTTTAAACAATTTCCTAGTACGTCTGTAATTCTAACCGGGCAATGTAAAATACGAAAGCCGAATAAGGTAAAATCAAAGTAAAATCATCAGATCATATTATTTTTTCGCTTTCTTTACAAAAATGTGCTTTTACAATATGATATTACGTGATATGATGCACTTAAAGAAAAGTATATGGAGGATAACATGGAACCACTCAGAAGCAAAAAAGGTTTCATCTGCGATATGGACGGCGTGATATATCACGGCAACAGGCTGCTGCCCGGAGTGAAAGAATTCGTCGATTGGCTGTACCGTGAGAACAAGAACTTTCTCTTCCTCACCAATGCCTCCGAGCGCTCGCCCAAGGAGCTTCAGCAGAAGCTGTGGCGCATGGGGCTTGAGGTGGACGAGGGTCATTTCTACACGAGCGCCCTTGCCACCGCGCGCTTCATAAGCTCGCAGTCGCCCGGATGCAGCGCGTACGTCATCGGCGGCGCAGGGCTCATCATGGCGCTGCATGACGAGGGAATAACCATGAACGATGTCGATCCCGACTATGTCGTCATCGGCGAGGGCAACACCTATAATTATGAGAACATTCTCAAGGCCGTGCGCCTTGTCACGAACGGCGCGAAGCTCATCGGCACCAACAGCGACCTGACCGGTCCCTCCGAGGACGGCATAATCCCCGCCTGCCGCGCGATGATCGCGCCGATAGAGCTTGCGACCGGCAAGACCGCATATTTTGTTGGCAAGCCGAACCCGCTGATGATGCGCACCGGACTGCGTATCCTCGGCGTCCACTCTGCCGAGGCTGTTATGATCGGCGACCGGATGGACACCGACATGGTCGCCGGTATTGAGACCGGCCTCGACACCTGCCTTGTTCTCTCCGGCGTCACCTCGCGCGAGGATATCGAGCAGTTCCCCTACCGTCCGCGCCTTGTGCTCAACGGCGTCGGCGACATCCCGGGCTGCAACATGTAAGTGAGCATGAAAAGAGCGCTGCAAAAGCAGCTCTCTTTTCATTTTAACCTATTTTCTTTTCCAGACACACGAGCTTTACGCCGGCTATACCGTTGAATGTGCAGTCCACGATGCCGACCTCTTTATAGCCGAGGCGCGCATACAGCCGCCGCGCGGCCGTGTTCTTCGCGTTCGTATCCATGCGCAGATACGGGCAGCCGTTTTCGAGCGCATAGCACTCATAGAAGTGCACAAACTCCGTGCCATAGCCCCTGCCCGCACAGGCAGGGGATACGACCAGCGTATGCAGCACCATGATCTTGTCGTCCGGCGCAGTATATTCCCACTGCGCGTCGGCGTGTTCGGGAACCTGCGTCCGGTTTATCCGCGCCGCCGCGACGATCTCACCGCCGTCGGCCATGACGAACAGTTCCCCCGCCGCGATGGCTTCGCGCGCGGTGTGCTCCGTGGGGTATACGCCGCGCTGCCAGCCGATGCAGACGCGTCCGGCCTCTTCCTCGGAGATTATATGCTCATATATCGCGGCCACGGGCAGCACGTCCCGCTCGGCCGCTTTCCTTATCTCCGCCATGTCACTCTTCCTCGGGCAGCAGATTCGTCATGCTCTTCATGCTCACGGCAAGCGTGGAGAGATTATGCAGCAACGCGGAAGTAGCGGGCGGGAGTATACCGGCGACGCCGAGTGCGATGAGCGAGCAGTTGAAGCCGACGATGAAGCGGTAATTGCGGTGGATGCGATCCATCAGCGCTTCGCTCAGGCGGCGCAGCGTGACCAGTTCGAACAGGTCCTCCGACGATATGGTTATATCGGCGATCTCGCGCGCTATCGCGGCGCCAGTCGCTATCGCTATACCGGCGTCGGCCTCGGACAGCGCCGGAGAGTCGTTCACGCCGTCGCCTATCATTATGACCTTGCGTCCGGCGGCCTTCTCACTGCGGATATACGCGGCCTTGTCCTCCGGAAGCACTTCGGCGAACACCTCGTCCACCCCGACTTCCGCGGCCACGGCTTCGGCGGTTCTGCGGCTGTCGCCGGTCATCATCACGACCTTGTCTATGCCGCAGTCGTGCAGCGCACGGACGGCGGCCTTCGCCTCGCGGCGCAGTGGGTCATGTATGCAGATGACGGCGGCAAGCTCGCCCGCGATGCAGAGATAAAGATGCGAATACTCCGCCGGGAGCGTGCTGAACTTCTCTTCCTCGCCTTCGGGTATGCGGCAGCCCTCGTCCTCAAAGACGAAATGCGCGCTGCCGATTATGGCCTTCTTGCCCTCGACCATGCTGGAGATGCCGTGCGCCACGACGTACTGCACCTGAGAATGGTACTCCTCATGCGACAGGCCGCGCCGCTTGGCCTCCTCCACGACCGCGTTTGCGATGGAATGCGGATAGTGCTCCTCAAGGCAGGCCGCGAGACGCAGCATCTCGCTCTCTTCCCTGCCGCCGAAGGGCACGACCTGCGCGACTGTCGGAGTAGCGTAGGTCAGGGTTCCGGTCTTGTCGAAAACTATCGTGTTCGCCGCGGCAACAGCCTCAAGGAAGCGCCCGCCCTTGACGGAAACATTATGTCCGCTGCTCTCGCGCATCGCGGACAGCACCGCGATAGGCATGGAGAGCTTCAGCGCACAGGAGAAGTCCACCATCAGCACAGCCAGCGTCTTTGTGACGTTGCGCGTGACGAGATAGGTCAGCACCGTGCCGCCGAGCGTATAGGGCACAAGGCGGTCGGCAAGGCGGGACGCCTTGTCCTCGGCGGTGGATTTGAGCTTTTCGGACTCCTCTATCATCTTCACGATGCGGTCATAGCGGCCGCCGCCGGATGCTTTCTCCACGCAGACGACGCACTCGCCCTCTTCGGCGACAGTGCCCGCATACACATAGCTGCCCGGCCGCTTCGCTACCGGCATGGATTCGCCGGTCATCGAAGCCTGATTGACCATCGCCTCGCCCTCAATGACCTTGCCGTCGAGCGGAATCATGCAGCCGGTGCGGATAACGATCTCATCGCCGGGGCGGATATCGCCGACGGGTACAAGCGTCTCGGTCTCACCGGTACGCAGCCACGCTTTGTCAATGTTTATGGACATCGCCCCCGCGAGATCGGCGACGGACTTCTTATGCGTCCACTCCTCAAGAATCTCGCCGAGGGAGAGCATGAACACGACGGAGCTTGCCGTCGAGAAATCGCCGCGGAGCATCGAGACGGAAACCGCCGTCGCGTCCAGCACCGCGACTGAGAGTCTGCCGTGCAGCAGCGCCTTCAGCCCCTCGTGGATATACTTCAGCGAGCGCACTATCGCTATCGCCGTCGTCACGGGTACGGGCAGGAACAGCTTCGACGCCGTGCGGCGCAGCACTGCCATTGCGAGCTTATCTTCGAACTCGCGGTTCAGCTCACGGGTAGTGTGCTCCGGGACAAGCTGCATCGCCTCCGCTGCGGGAAACGAAAACGCCGCCAGCGCATTTATCACTGCGGCGCGCTCTGCGCAGTAGCATATGACCGCGTCGCGGGTGCGGTCGTACACCTTCACCTCGTCAACGCCGTCCACACTGCGCATGTAATATTCCAGCACATCAGCCTCGTCCAGCGACATCCGCGCGCATTCGAGATGCACACGCAGCCGCCCGCGCGACTCATGGATTATTTTGCATTTCATAACTCGTTACCTCTTGCCGGCGGCTGCCGCAAGGCGCAGGTTCCGCCCGCGGCAGCCGCGGTATAAATCACGCCTTGACGGTCTCCTCAGACTTATCCTCGATAACCGCTGCCGCCTCTTCCTCGGCACGGAGACGGTTGATCTCCTTTGCGTCGGCGTAGACGTCCTCGGCGCCCTCGCGGATCGCGGTAACGGTCTGCATAACGCTGTCCTTCGCACGCAGAACAGCGGCAGTGGTATGTGCGTAAACCTTTCTGGCGTCCTTGCTGCCAAGGATCTTCAGCCCTGCGGTGCCAAAGAGAACGCCCGCTGCGAACAGTCCGGTATGCTTCATAATGTATTCCTCCAATTTATATATGTAATAAGTTGCGCGTAACTAACTTTTTCTGCCAAACGCTCAACTGTAAAGGGAAATATAGCAGAATATGCGCGAAAATTCAAGTCCCTTCATGTTAATAAATCGAAAATTCCCGCGGATATCAAGCCTTTCAGCGCTTCGCCGCACTCAAGCAAATTTTCCTAGATAATTGAAATTTCTTCTTGCAAATTCCGTAAAAAGTATATATAATGAAGCTTGTCACACCGACTGACATTTTGCTGGGAAAGGATATGCCATGTCGTTAGAAGAGCTTCGTGAACAAAACATCCGGCTCGTCACCGAGAAGGCGCTGGAGTGCTTTATAAAAAACGGTATAAATAACACGCGAGTCTCCGAAATCGCCGCCGAGTCTGGGCTGACGCAGCGCTCCGTGTTCAGATATTTCCCCTCGAAGGACGATATCGTCATCGCCGCCGCGTTCTGTTACTGGGAGCGCACGAAGGCGTATATTGCGCGCGAGCTGCGCCGCCATACGGACGACGCGCAGACCGGTATCGAACAGATCAACATCATCCTCAACAGCTATGCGAACATGCTGTTCGTCGATCCCGAAGGGATACGCTTTTCGCTGGACGCAGAAGTCGCGCTGTACAGCGTCGGCAAGAACGCGCACGTTATCAACAGACCGCCAGAGCACTACGAGACGTACAAAGGCCCCCTGTCACAGGCGGTGCGCCGCGGACTTGCGGACGGGACGGTCGATCCTGGCGCGAACATCAAGCAGCTGTATTACAACGCCTACGATTCCATCCTCGGCATGATGCAGCGCCTGACCGTCGGCGTGCCGAGCGTCAGCGAGCTTGACGCGCATGAGCGTCTTGAGAGCATGTGCGCGATGTTCACGCGCGAATTTGCCGCGAAGAAATGACCCCGGCTTCACCATTTGAAGACCAGCGGCGCAGGCCTCTTCCACGCCTCACCGTTCGTCATATATTATTATTTTGAAGGAGAAACATATGGATTCCAAGTACAATGCCCTGTTTACCCCTTGGAAAATAGGCAAGGTCGAGATTCCGAACCGCATCGTGCAATGTTCCATGGGCGGCACTTCCCTCTTCGGCTGGATGGAGCCGTGTCATCTTGACAAGGAAGCAGCGTATTTCCTGCTCAACCGCGCAAAGGACGGCGTCGGCCTCATTCTTCCCGGAATGCAGTGCATCAAGGACGCTATCGGCGGCCGTTGGCTGTATCAGAACGACAAGATGTTCAAGGATCTGAAGGTCTACATGGAGGAGTTCCACAAGACCGGAGCGAAGCTGTTTGTTCAGCTCGCCGCCGGTATGGGCCGCTCCATGGCGATCACCAAGCCCATGGTAATGCTGCTTGAGCACCCGTTGCTCGGCAAGCTCGTATCTCCCGTGGCAGACCTTGACTACATCACCGCCTCCGCTTCCGCTACCCCGAACCGCTGGTACGACGAGGTCAAGTCCCGCCCGATGACAATCAAGGAGATTCAGGATCAGGTCGAAGCCTTTGCCAAGACCTCCAAGAAGCTCATGGACGCCGGTGTCGATGGCGTTGAGATTCACGCTGTCCACGAGGGCTACCTGCTCGACCAGTTCACCATCTCCAACATGAACTACCGCACCGACCAGTACGGCGGCTCCTTCGAGAACCGTTTCCGCTTCCCTGTCGAGATAGTTCAGGCCATCAAGGCTGCCTGCGGCCCCGACTTCCCCGTCTCCCTGCGCTACTCCGTCGTCTCCAAGACGAAGGACTGGGGCAAGGGCGCGATGCCTTACGAGAAGGACTTCAAGGAGTTCGGCCGCGACATGGAGGAGTCCGAGCGCGCAGTCAAATATCTGGCCGACGCCGGATATGACATGTTCAACTGCGACAACGGCACCTACGACGCATGGTACTGGGCGCATCCGCCTCAGTACATGCCGGATAACTGCAACCTCGAGTACGTCGAGCACATCAAGAAGTTCACCGACAAGCCCGTCGTCTGCGCAGGCCGTATGGATCCTGTCAAGGCCGCCGAGGAGATCGAGGCCGGACGGCTCGACGCCGTTGCCATCGCCCGTCAGAACCTCGTCGATCACGACTGGATACATAAGATCAAGGCCGGTCAGCAGGACGAGATCAAGCCCTGCATCCGCTGCCACAACGGCTGCTTCAACATGGCGAAGTTCGCCGGTACTCCGAACATCCAGCATCTGGGCGACTCTCTGCACCTCGCCCGCTGCGCCCTGAACCCGACCACCATGCAGCACAACCGCTACAAGATAGTCCCGACCAAGAAGCCCAAGAAGGTCGCTATTATCGGCGGCGGCATCGGCGGCATGGAATGCGCTCTGGTTCTGACCCAGCGCGGCCACAAGCCCGTTATCTTCGAGAAGTCCAATGAGCTGGGCGGCCTGTTCCTGACCGCGTCCGCCATGACCTTCAAGGAGAACGACAAGGATCTCATCACCTGGTACAAGCGCGAGATCGAGAAGGCCGGCATCGAGGTTCATCTTGGCACCGAGGTCAACGATCTCAACACCCTTCACGGCTTTGACGATATCATCGTTGCGACCGGTTCCGTGCCCCGCACGATGCCCCAGATCAAGGGCTTTGACAAGACCCTCACCTTTACCGACGTCCTCAAGGACAAGAAGGAAGTCGGCGATAAAGTTCTGTTCATCGGCGGCGGCCAGTCCTCCTGCGAGGCAGCCTACGACCTGCTGCTGAACT